>Ga0155860_18_pt2 | contig 1971 bp, 2 predicted proteins | sample RifCSPlowO2_01_FD_107514 | JGI IMG/M metagenome (GOLD analysis project Ga0155860, IMG submission 107514) | Candidatus Nomurabacteria bacterium RIFCSPLOWO2_01_FULL_41_18 | reverse complement strand
GCTGCCAAGCGTTTGGCTGTTCGCCAATTAAAAAGGTACGCGAGCTGGGTTCAGACCGTTTAGAACCTCACCCCATCCCTCTCCTGACAGGAGAGGGTGCCAGAATGGCGGGTGAGGTGTTAGGCAGTTTGAACCCTCAGAGGAATTTGAACTTAAAAATTTGAACTGTTTTAATCGAAATTAACCATTGCTAAGTTTTAGCAATCACGGCGGCCCCTCACATGCAAGCATGTGAGGGGAGAAGTCGGGGTTTTCGGAGAAATCCTATTCGCGCAAGCGAAGGACAACACCGAGAAGATTTCAAAAATTATTTTGATTTCTTTGTAGAGACTACAAACCGGCCTTATCGCAAGATAAGAATGTATAGTCCAATCCCACGAGTAATCGTGGATTTGCTAGAGCCTAGTGCCTAAAGCCTAGAGCCTGGCAATGTAGAATGCGTGAGACAGGTTGGTCTCCTATCTACTGCACTCGTTGATTCTTGAAAAGATCTGCTTCTAGTACGAGAGGACCGAAGTGGACTGACCTCTGGTGTGTCTGCTGTCCTGCCAAGGGCAATGCAGAGTAGCTATGTCGGGATTGGATAACCTCTGAAAGCATCTAAGAGGGAAGCCAGCTTTAAGATTAGGAATCGTTAAGAACCGTGAGAGATGATCACGTTGATAGGCTTTAAGTGTAAGGCGAGTAATCGCTTGAGCTGAGAAGTACTAATGTTTCGATTCCTGTTAAGAACTTTGAAAACCACATAAAAATTGAAAACTGAGTTTTGGGCGTGCGTGTGCATTAATAGTAGGACCAGGTAGAGAGTTCTCTTGAGAGAGTCTACATGCACATCCAGCCTGAAGCAGAGCGGGGCACCAAGGTTTCCAGCCGTAGGTGCTCCGTCTCTGTCTCGTTCTTTTGCGCTCCGTGCATATAACGGTGTGACATGGCACAAAAAATTCTGGCTTGCTTGTGCTTTATTGCATAGGTTGACGGTTGTCAACCTCGCGGAGTGCGTTCAATCTTTATGCTTCAGCTCAAAACTTTTTGTTTAACCTGAAGCCTAAAACCCAGTTTTCAATTAATTGAATGTTTTGTTTTGGTGGTTCAACGCTAGGGTCACACCTCTTCCCATTCCGAACAGAGAAGTTAAGCCTAGTAGTGGCGATGATAGTCTCTTTGGCAAAAGTAGCTAGCCGCCAAAACAAAGTATTTAATAAACTAAATGTGATTTAAAAATAATACGTATTACAATACGTATTTAATTACGTAATCGATTACGTACTTTTTGTGGTATAATCTTCTTATTATAAAAAGAATGATTAAATATAAATTTTATGTCATCAAAAGAAAACCCCTTTAATCTTACAGAAGCTGAAATGGAAGAATCCCGCAAAATTGCTAATTCTCCTGAAATGAAAGCAATGATGGACAGAGCACGCGAGCAAGATATTCTAGAGGAGGCAGAAAGGAGCAGGAAATTTGAGGAAGCTAAAAAATTGCTCAAGGAAGTTGAAACACTAGAAAGAAGAATAATAGAAATTGATACTAAATTAGCTGAATTGGGTCATCCGAGAATAAAGTAGTTGCTGGCTTTTTGTGCTATTATTTATATAAAATTAAACCCTTAGCAAAAGGATTATTATGAGTTCTTGGCTGTGGAATAAAATCATGGATGTCTGGGACACAATAATGCCGACAGTAGTGTGGATGATAGCAATCATAGCCGTTGGCGCTCTGGTTTGGCTATATTGTGTTCTCATCAGCTGGGCTCCGTAGTTAGGTCTTTTGACCAACTGCGAGCCCAGCTTTTGTTTTAATTTCATATTTTTAATGGTATTATATTCATATGACTTGGGCTATGAAAAGGCAATCTTTTTATCTTTTAGTAGTAGTTTTATTTTTTGGAGTTTTCGGTTTTTTGATTGCTTATCCAGCATTCCAAAAAGAGCCGACTTGCTTTGACAACAAGCAAAATGGGGCTGAAAC
>Ga0155860_11_pt2 | contig 6430 bp, 7 predicted proteins | sample RifCSPlowO2_01_FD_107514 | JGI IMG/M metagenome (GOLD analysis project Ga0155860, IMG submission 107514) | Candidatus Nomurabacteria bacterium RIFCSPLOWO2_01_FULL_41_18 | reverse complement strand
AGATTTGGACAAGAAAGGCAGAGTATTAGGTATAGAACTTCTAGGAAATAAAAGATGTATGAAGTGATAAATAATCCAAGGCGGATAAAAATATTCGAGTGATAATCATGGACGAAAAGATGAAATGTTATTAGAGGAATAGAACATTTCTTTTCAATTGGGATTGAAAATGAAGAAAATATTTGAAAAGAACCTGAAGAAGGATGAAAGATTACTTAAGGTTGGATCAATGGCTGTTTTGATTACCTTATCCTAATAATAATTGCAATAATTTTTACAATCCTTTTAGTGTTTATATTCTTACCACCGCCACATGAATACTGTTATAGCGATTCTGATTGTAGTCTACTTCCAAGTTGCCCAGATGGTCCTATAAAGGATAATGTTCCATGCGAGTGTTATTCTAAGGAGTATGAGACCAGATCGGTTGAAAATTGGGAAACAGATTATGGTAGTGGAGAAACCTTATTCTGTTGTAATGGAAAATTGAGGCAACTATTCCCAAATCAAAGTTGTTCATCATGATTGGTTAAATGAGCACGGCGTAATATTAACCGTTGGTAAACTTATCATTTTCTTGGAGAATTCAACCCCAGATTAAGTGGACTGGAGGGGACTCGAACCCCTGGCCTCCTGCTATTTTGTTAAAACCATATTAGGTTTTTGGTCGAACTTTTTTCCAAAAAGTTCGCTGCAAAGCAGGCGATCTTCCAGCTGATCTACCAGCCCATTCGCATTATTTACTAAGACAATATTTAAAAAAGGCATAATAAATAGTTCTTTATGCCTCCCTTCAAATTGAAAGTGAAAAAAGTTATTCAGGAAACATCAGACATCAGGACAATAATTCTTGAAAAACCCAAGGGATTTGATTTCAAGTCTGGGCAATATGTTGTAATGAAATTAGACGTTCAGGACGAGAAAGGAAATACAAGGGACTTTTCTCTTGCAGATTCTCCTACTGAGAATTTTATCATGGTTTCCACAAAATTAACCGGATCACCTTTCAAGAATAAATTTAATTCATTGAAAAACGGAGATACTGTGAAAATAATGGGGTCTGCTGGAACTTTTGTTCTTGACGAGTCTGCTAAAAATATTATTTTATTATCAGGGGGAATCGGCATTACTCCATTGAGATCAATGATGAAGTATTGCACTGATAAAAAACTTCCAATCAAAATCACACTTCTTTATTCCAACAAAATACCTGAAGACATTCCTTACAAAGAAGATCTGGAAAAAATGGAAAAGCAGAACAAGAATTTAAAAATTGTTCATACAATTACAAGGCCTGAAGAATCCAAGCATAAATGGAATGGTCACGTTGGAAGGGTGAATGAGGAAATGATCAAAGAATTCATGAATAATGATACTGTTTTCTACATATGCGGACCGCCTGCGATGGTTGATGATTTACAAGAAATATTGAAGCAAATGAATGTCGGTGAAAGCAGGATTAAGATAGAACACTTTGAAGGATATTAAATTATCTTAAAAAGGTTTCTGATAAGGCAAGATTGAGAAATATGGATTATGCAAGAAGATGGGTGGAAAATCTTGGAAGAGATTTACAGAGAGCCCTTGGAGATTCAGATGAACCTCTTATAGGACCCATATATAAAAATCCACTTTTTCCAATGTTCCATTCGAGATATGATACTCAATTTTCTGCAGAGAGTTTTTGTATTGATTATATGGCTACACAACCAGGAGGAATTTCTATGGTAGCTTACAACGAGAACGCAATAGAAAATATAGAGCAGTTTCTTCAGAAAAAAGGAGTTGCAGCCGAAACTTTTCGAATGGAAGATTGTGGATACTGGTTCGTACATGTGCCAGAATCAAATCCAGCGAAGAGATTCATGAAACATTTTACAAGAAGAGAATCTTTGGTTCCTTAATTCTTACAGCTTTTAATAATCATATTCGAAAATATTTTCAGGTGATTTCATGGAATGCCCATTTTGCAAGCAGAGAATGCAGGTTACAAAGATAGAAAATGTCTGGGTAGATATATGCAAAGAGCATGGCGTATGGCTAGATAAAGGAGAAATAGATGCTTTGCACGAAGCTGCGAAAGATAGGGGAAAATTGGAAGGATTTTCTGATGGACTCTGGAATTCGACACACGATTAACACCCAGTGGACTCAGTGGAAATAGAAACTCTTATATGTTATTTTTAGATTAGTCGGATGCAATTAGGAAGATATTTTCCAAGAAAATTACTTCTTGGATTAGGAGCAATAGGAATTGCAGCTGCTATCGCATGTTCAGTTACAGGAAATGCTTTAGACGAGGGATACGTAACACCCGGGCAGTCATTTGGAAATTCTGGATATGTTTTTCAGGACATCTATGAAGATGGTGGAGTGATTCGAAGACACACAGATGTATATGGTCAGGATTACGGACCGGTGGGATATGCAATTGGTCCTCAAGGAAAAGAATTTCTTGTTTTAGTTGGTGCTGTTTTTCCTGAAGGCGACAAATTATATTGTATAACAAGAATAGAAACAGAACCGCCAGAAGTTCATTACACAAAAATCACAGATCAGGCTGATTGTTCATTTCTTCCACAACAAAAGACACCAAAGCCAAAGATAGGCGCTGTATAAAAAAGCCTTATATACTTTACGCAGCAGAGTTATAGTTGGTTTTAACACCATAATTATAATCAAAAATCAAAACCGAAGCTATTCAGAGTGGTTATGTTCAGTGACAGAGCGTAATTGTGGCTGAGGTAGGGGTCGTCTCCGATCTATGTACGATGTCTCTATCTATGTTTCTCTGAATAGTTTCTTTGAAAGCAGAGGTTAATGTGCATCATCTTCGATGTTGTTCATAATGTTCTCTGTTTTCAGCAAAGTAGCTGAAAGGCAAACTTTGTTTTCTCAGATAGATTAGATCTGAATAGGACTAACCTATCTATGCATATGTGACCAGCTAAAAAATTTAGTTTGGTCGAAAATGCCGATAGACAATAATCCCAATTATTAGTCATTTGAGGCAACCACAACAGTGGTCCAGAACAAAGTTAGCTAGCTCCCAAGCTATTTGGTGGATGACTCGGTTCGGGTACTGACGAAGGACATGGTTAGCTGTGATAAGCTGCGGCGAATCGCAAGCAGATTTTGAACCGCAGATTTCCGAATGGATCATATCCAATATTTGCGTCGCAAGATGCAAAGAGCAACGGGGAGAATTGAAACATCTTAGTAACCCCCGGAAAAGAAATCAATTGAGATGCTGTTAGTAAGGGCGACTGAAAGCAGCACAGGACAAACCGAAGCTCCTCTGAGAGGAGGCAGCGATGTGGGGTTTGGACTTGGGTTCGGCCTCGCTTTCCGACTCGAAGTTGGCTGGAAAGCCATACCATAGAGAGTGATAGTCTCGTAGGGGAAAGAAAGAAGGTTGCTACCAAGTATCCAGAGTATGATTGCCCGAGTAGGCAGTCAGAACGTGGGTGGATCTACATCCAATCCTAAATATAACCCGAAACCGATAGCGCAGTAGTACTGTGAGGGAACGTTGAAAAGAATCCATAACAGGAGATGAAAAAAACCTGAAACCAGGTAGCTATAGTTAGACGGGTAACGCTGTTAGCAATAACAGACCAATCCGTCGTTCGTTTCGAAAAACGAGACAAGGAGTTTATTTCAATGGCAAGGTTAACCGCGGAAGCGGGAAGCCGAAGCGAAAGCGAGTCTGAAAGGGCGTTAGTCATTGGGATAAGACCTGAAAATTTTGAGAATCGCGTGTTCTCAAATCAGGATACCAGATGATCTAAGCCTGGGCAGGACGAAGTTATGCGAAAGCGTAATGGAGGTCCGATAGCGCACTTGGCACTAACCAGTCGCGTGACCTGGGTTTAGGGGTGAAATTCTGGAAGAAGATTTAAAAGGATTTCTGATATCGAATTCAGTATGACAGATATCAACAGTGCAATAGAATTTGGTTACAGATTAGCAGAAGCAGATCAAATACTTCGAAGAACAGACGAGGCAATAGGACATAGAACATATGATTTGGTAGGAGGTAACCAACGAACAATAGAAGGCATAGAAGTGGCGAAAAGATCTCTTAGACATCTTTTAGATAGTTATGAACAGGAAACATTTGAGATAAGACAGATGTGCGAACCTTATTCAACTCAGCCCTTTGTAAAAAGGTACCTTGAAGCACTGGAAAAACAAGACAATGCACTTCAGAAAGAAATTCTTGAAACTCCAAGCAATGTGCTTAGAGATGAAGTACATATATAATTTTCTTCTTCCAAAACACCAAAAGCCAATCGAATCTGGTAATAGCGGGTTCCTCCCGAAATGTACGTTAGTACAGCCTGGCCATAGATTGCTGATGGTGTAGAGTTACTGATTAGAAAACCAAGGAGGGAGACTTCCAGTTTTTTTGTCAAACTCCGAATCTATCAGCATCACAGGGCCGGAGTGAGGATGTCGGAGTAATTTTGACATTCGAGAGGGAAACAACCCAGACTAAAGTTAAGGCCCCTAATTGGGGATTAAGTACAAGGAAGGTAGTTTTTGTTCTCAGACAGTGGGGATGTAGGCTTAGAAGCAGCCATCATTTAAACAACGCGTAAAGGCCTTTTCTTTTAGAAAAAGAAAAGCACTTGTGGAAAAGAAAACTATGGAGTAATATTATTCCATATTCTTTCTTTCCCAAGGGTTTCTTTCTTCTTAAGAAAGAAAGGCTTCGTGAAATAGCGGACCCGCCGAGAACAAGAGCGCTGAAAATGGACGGGGTTAAATTCCCAGCCGATACTTTAGAGTTCTTCTTTCTTCGGAAAGAAAAACTGGTAGGGAGGCGCTCTGCAAGGGCAGAAGCTTCATCTTAAGATGGGGTGGACCTTGCAGAAATGAGAATCTTGCCGGGAGTAGCAAACGAGTCGGGTGAGAATCCCGACCGCCTGAGGGGCAAGGGTTCCCCAGTAAAGTTTATCTACTGGGGGTATGGTAGAAGTGGTATATAAGAAGACTCACTATCTAAAAAGAAAGTTATGCCAAAATATGTTCTGAAGCCAGAAAGAACAAAAACAGCTTCAAAGAATTTCCGTGAATATGCAGAAAGACTTTCACTTGACATGACTTTCCAGCTAAAAAAATTAGCAGCCGCTACAGTTGAAACATGTATAGTCTACTCACAAGGAAGACCTATTCGTATAGAATTGGCGAGTGACACAGAATTATATATGGAGAATTCTGGCAGCAGCAATAGACAACTTAATACATATTTCAGTGACATTAGAAGTATGGGCATAAAGATGGAGAGGAAAAGATAGTATCCGCTTTTATCACCCCACTAGTCGATCTTAAGTGAACCCTTAAGAAGAAGTTCGCGAAAAGGAAAACGGTTAATATTCCGTTACCAGTCGCATTTCTTACCCCAAGTTAAACACTTCAGGATATCTGGAACATGGCCGTCGCCATGTTTAAGTATTGAAACAGGGGGAGTGTCGTAACGACGAGAACCCTGTGAATGTACGAATAGCCTGCCTTATGGTGGGTTCCGGCGATTCCTGGAGTCCTTGAAACTGCCCTTTTTCACGAAGTGAATTGACGTACCTTCGGTACGTCTGTCTGCATCGCAAAGAAAAAGTTCAAGTTGCCCAAAAAGAAAACACTTGAAAAATATTATGAAAGAGGACAGCAAGATAATTTCTTGGGTTAGATGTGCGATTGATCGTACTCAGAACCGACACAGGTGCCCCTCGCTGAGAAGGCGAAGGCGTTCAGGAGAATCCAGCTTAGGGAAATCGTACAAGTTCGCCGAGTATCTTAGGTAGAATCGGTGCCTGTCCTGGGTAAGGACAGGTCGCAGTTACAAGGAGGGTCCGACTGTTTAACAAAAACGTAGCTGAGCGATAAGTCGAAAGGCTGTCTATGCTCAGTGAATCGTGGCCACTAGCGGTGTGTTAAACTCCGTTCCAACGGATCGAAGCCCCGCTGAAGGCCGGCCCTAACTCTAGGAGAAGTAAGGCAATAGAAAACCATGATTTTTTACTTTGCTTAAGCAGATGAAGCATGGTTTATTTTATCCTTACTTTTTCGGTGATGAGGGTCTTAAGGTAGCGTAATCCCTTGCCAACTAAATTGGCAAGCTGCTACACTAAACAAGTTGAGCAGTAGGCCGTAGTCATTGGCCTGCATGATAGATTCACGAGATCCTTACTGTCCCGAGCTGGAACCTGGCGAAACTATTGTTCTGGTGATTAGGCCAGAGACCTCCAGTGGGAAGAGTAGACCCCGTAGAGCTTTACTACAGTTTGATGCTGTGGTGCGAGAGGGAGTGTATAGAGTAGATGGGAGACGTCGAAGCTTTTTCGAAAGGAAAAGTGGAGTCAACGATGTAACACCATTCATTTTTTCTCGCACTGCTTACCTGGGCAACCGGGAACAACATTAGATG
>Ga0155860_15_pt1 | contig 27591 bp, 31 predicted proteins | sample RifCSPlowO2_01_FD_107514 | JGI IMG/M metagenome (GOLD analysis project Ga0155860, IMG submission 107514) | Candidatus Nomurabacteria bacterium RIFCSPLOWO2_01_FULL_41_18 | reverse complement strand
CACCGTCACTCGAGACAGTACCAGTGATGGTGATATCGGAGAGAGATGTGGTGAGACCTTGTCCGCTTTGGAAACCGCTGCTACCATCGGCAACTAGGTTGCCAGTGATAGTTTTAGTGTCTCCATCGATCGCTACATTCTCACTTACCACGGTACAATTGCCGATGATGTTAGAGGATAGGAGGTAGGAGGGACCGCCGAGATTGGTGGAACAGGAAGATATGGAAATCGGAGTGTATGAACCGCTGTTCCCTGTCGTGTAGGTGACCAAGTAATTGCCAAAGCTTGAGCCTGCCATATCCACTACTGCTCCATCAGCAAGCACTGTCCATTTCTGACTTCCGGTGAAGCTTGCAGAAGTGTCAACATCTGCAGTGTAATGACGGGTGGCGGTACCACTTACCGTCCCTGTGTTTGTCGGAGTGTCTTCGTAAAATGTAGCGTTGCCCGAGACTGTACCAGCGTTTGAGCTGGTGTTGTTGAATGTGGCATTACCAGTTATCTCACCTGTAGTATCGTTGTAACTTGCGCTGTTGAATGTCGTGGCGCCGGTGATGGTGCCGTCGTTGTTGCTTGAGCTATTGAAAGTGGTAACGCCGGTCGCGGTACCAGTATTTGTACTTGTACCATCAAATGTCCATGTTCTAGTACCGAGCCAAGTACTGTCGTCGTCTGACCATGTCTGGCCAGTGGCAATAGTAAATGGACCAGTGACTGTCTTTGTCCCACTAACTGTTCCTGTAGAAAAATTGTATGCATAGCTGGTGTTGTTGAAGGTGGCGGTGCCAGCAATTGTGCCGGTATTGTAACTGGTGTCATTAAAAGTAACATCTCCTGTTACGGTAGAACCGTTATCATAATTATAACTGCCATCATTAAATATGATAGTATCCGCAATAACATTTGCTTCTACATTACAACCGTCATTATAGGTGACTGTGGTTGCAGTAATATTAGCGTCATTATAGCAACCACCGTATTCTGATGGGTCATTAAAAGTAATCGTGCCTGTCGTAACAATTGCTCCCCGATTTCTGCCCGATCCATTTGGTCCATTATTGAATATCCAGACCGTCCAATCTTCAATCGGCGTAACGCCATCGCTTCCTACCGTAGTTCCGGCTGAACCTGCGTCCCAGAAAGTATCATCAAGCGTAATGGTATTTCCTACCGCGGCCATGAACTGTGCCTCACCTGTGACTGTGCCTGCGTTGAGAGCTCCAACCGCAAAAACGGCGTCGCCGGAAACTGTGCCATCGTTGTAGCTCGTACCATTGAACGTAGCAGTATCAGAAATATCATCACCAATACTCCCTGTAGCCGCGTTATAGCTGGTGTTATTGAATGTGGCACTTCCGCGGATATTTTTTTCATTATGGCTTTCATTATAAAATGTAGCGTTGCCTAAAAGATAATCACTGTCATTATAACTTTGATCATAAAATGTAGCAGCAATATTGGCGTTAATCGTACTTCCATCTCCAGTATTTGCGGTATAGCTTTGATCTTCAAAAACCAATTCGGTTATTTCTATTTCATCACCTCCATATATTATTGTAGCTCCATCGTCTGAATAGTGCGCCCAAGATTGTGTACCAGTCAAAGTTAGCGTGCCATTAGCACCCTCGGCAATAGTGAAAGTACCTGAAGTGGATGGTGTGCCACAATTTGCGCCATCTACGCCCTGAACATTAGTTGCAAAAGTATAGTATGTGCTGGTGAAATTAAGATTACCTCCATTGCCGGCACAAAAGTCGTCAGAATCGGTACTTCCGCTATTGGCCCTAACTTCAGTAACTGTGGCATTCGTGAGAGTTATATTTCCGCCATTGCCGCCGGTGCCACCAGTCGAAGCTCCTCCGCCTGTAGTAATTGTAGTCGTCGTAGAATTTGTTATGGTCACTGCTCCGCCGTTTCCGCCGTCGCCGGCTTCATTGTTATTACCAACAGCACTCACATTTCCAACGGTTGAGTCGGTAATGGTAACAGTTCCTCCGTTATAGTTAGTATCGACGGAAATTGCGTTTGCGCTTACGGACCCGATAGTTGAATTTTCTATTATGATAGGGCTTCCAGGATTACTACCATCAGAAGGAGGATCAGTGACCACAGCGCCAGTCACCGTTATATCTCTAAGAGTTATCATACTGCCCTGACCCGTCTCTTCATAAGAACTCAAAACATCCCCGTCAACAGTAAAGTCAGCACCATCTAATACTAGTGAATTAACATTGTTATAGTCTGGACCTGGGTTGTTAATTGAACAATCTCCAGTGACGTTACCTGTAAGTTCGTATACTACACCCCCGCCAATGAGTGAGGATGAACAGTCTGTGCCAAGGGGCGCGACAGAGCCACCGTTGATTGTATAAATATCGGTGTATTGGTCAAGATTTCCTGGAGTCAGAGTAAGCACGACTCCAGCGCCATCCACAGTAACATTCCAACTGGAGAGATCGCGAGCGGGGGTGATAGTCGAAGTGTAATGGCGATAGCCCCCACCATTTAACGTTCCAAAATTTTCTGACAAATCTCCCCAAAAAGTTGCTATACCGTTCACAATACCGTCTGTGGCAGGATCTTCCAGTCCGTTGGTACTACTGTCGTAGAAATTGGCTTCTCCTTCTACAGTACCGATGTTGTAAGATGTCCCATTAAACGTGGCATCAAGTGTAACTACTCCAGTGCTGTCATTGAAGGATTGGTCATTGAAAGTAGCATTGCCGGTGATGGTGAAATAATTGACAGTGTCATCATTGAAGGTGACGTCGCCGATAATATCATCATCATTGTAACTGGTGTCGTTAAATGTAACATCACCAGTGATGGTGGTGCTGCCATCGTTGCCACTATTTCCATTGAATACCGCGTCTCCTGTGAAAGAGTCGCTATTTGTAACTCCAGTAGTAAAGTTCACATAGCCAACCAGATTAAATCCATTGTTAACAATATCAATACTGTCTGAAGTGACCGTCAGACATTCCACATCTGCTGTGCCGATGTCAGCGGTAAGTGTGTAAGTCCCCGGAGCCGCCAGTTCTCCGCAGGTATTGATGTTGCCGGGAGGAAGTACATCCGCAAAAACCTGTGAAGCGAAAAAGAATGGAGTAATTAAAATTATTCCTAGGATTAAGGTGCGTAGAAGTTTTTGTGAAGTTGCTGATAACATAATTTATTCTGTTGGAGGAACTTCTTCAGAAGGTGTTTCAACAACAGGTTCTTCTTCCGGCAAGGTCACTTCAGGTTCTGCTGGCGGAGGAGTTTCCTCCGGAGTTTCAATAACTTCTTCTGTCTCCTCTACTTCTGGCAAGATGTCACCCTCAACCGCAGGCTCTAACGACGGCTCTTCAGCGGGTGGTAATTCTGGAGAAGGTTCAGATGTGAGAGTTTCGTCTGGAGAAGGTTCTAGAGTTGAGGTCACTTCTTCTTCAGCCGAAGGCTGATCAGCCTCTTCGTCCACAGGCTGATTCGCCTCTGGCGAAGGCTGAGGTTCTAGAACAGGCTCTTCAGTGGATTCTCCGAGGACTTCAGCCTGCCCCGTTAGAGGCAGCTCACCCTCGGTGAGCGCGGGCTCTAATGGGGGAATTTCTTCAGGTAAAGGTGCTGGTGCAACCACACCAAAAGAAATAATACGAGTAGGAATGACTTCTTCATTTTCATCTAGAGTTCCTTGGACGATGACCTTGTCTCCAACTAAAATATCAGAGAGAGAAAGTGGATCGTAACTCTTGGTTTCAATTTTAGAAATAGAAGAAATTTCAAAAGTGAAGGTGGTATCTTCACTTTTTGTACCGTGAGCGTCAGAAAGTGAAATAGTATCATCTGTTATGAGAGAGACGATGCCTATGGCACTAAATTTAGGAATTCTTTGCTTGAGAGGAGCAGGGGTTTCTTCTGTTTCTTCAGTGAAAAGAGAAGCGTTAGAAAAAGCCCAGGTGACACTTATGGTAATAGCTAAAACACCTAGCATTTTTAATGTTTCTATGTACCATAATCTCTTCTTGAGTACTATCTTTTCTACTATCTGTATTTCTTTCTTCTTTAGATCTAGAATGTTTGGCATTACCCTCTTATTGTAGCATGGAAAGGGTAAGAAATGTGGGGAAAACCTTCTTCACCTCTTTTTTGGTCTGAACCTGACTTTTCAGCTCTTTCTAGCCTAGCTTTCTAACTAATTTTCCCCTCTTCCAACCACCCCATTTTTAGACGGCCGTCTGGAAATGGTTTAGATTTGCATTTTGATGTTTTTAATGTTAAATATCTTTACGCATTCATTGACATCAAACGATCGAAGGCGAGCCACAAATTCCTTCGGCAAGGGACCTTTCCCCAACCAAACACTTTGCTGCAGCATCTCAAAATCCCATAGTTTCAACTGCAGACGGATCCAATTTCTGATCTTTCTTTTCTTTTCTGGTATATCAAACAAAACCATAACTTTCATATCCCCGACAGGCTTTGCCTTTATCTTTGCAAAAAGATTGTGTAATTTTAAAGTGTTTCTATGAAAAACAACATCCTTCGAATCTAGATTCAACACCCCCTTATTCTTGAGCCTATATAAATTTTTGTTGAACATTTGCTTATTAAGCAAGCGCTTCTTCTGCACCAACTCATAGAGAACTTTTCTTTGTATCCTTGTCGAACTACAAGACAGTAAGTGGCTAATAATAAAGTCACTGAAAGATGCTTCGTCTTGCCAATTTTTTTGCATTTGAATAGCATACCATATTTTGACGGCCGTCAAAATATGGTATTATGGGTTTTAAGAAGATTCTTATTTACTCCGGTATAAAAGTGAGCGCTGTTCCTTTTTTACCACTTCTGCCAGTTCGTCCTATGCGATGCACATATGTATCGTAAGTCTGGGGCACATCGTAATTTATAACGTGTGTAACATCGGGAATATCCAAACCCCTCGCCGCGACGTCGGTCGCAATCAATATTGTAATATGATCTTTTTTGAAAGATTCCAATATGCGGATGCGTTCTCGGCTCCTTTTATCGCCGTGTATACCGCCCACTTTAAATCCGAGTGTGTGAAGTTCTTTTGCAAGAGTATCCACGCTGTGTTTCATCTCGCGAAAGATTAAAACTTTTTGAGATGTCTCCTTTTTTAAAACTTCGTGAAGCTTTTCTAATTTTTCTTCTTTACTCCTAATACGAATAACGTCTTGATCAATATTTTTTGCTGTTTCACCAGAAATAACAGAAACAAAAACTGGGTCCTTTAAATATTGTTCAGTCATTTTTCTAATTTCTGGAGAAAGGGTTGCCGAAAAGAAAAGTGTTTGTCGTTCTTTTGCGGTTTTTCCAATTATAAAAATCATGTCTTCACGAAAACCCATGTCGAGCATTCTATCGGCTTCGTCTAGAACCACACTGTGGCATGTAGACAAATCTAAAACTTTTTTCTCAATCAAATCTCGCAAGCGCCCGGGTGTGCCGATCACAAAAGACACTCCCATCTTGATCTCTCGTATTTGTTTCATTATTGGTAACCCTCCCACACAAGCCACTGAGAACATTCCAAATCCAAAAGCTAATTTTTTAAAATCAGCTTCTATTTGGAGCGCAAGTTCTCTAGTCGGCGCCATTATCAAAACTGTTTCCCTTTTCGCTAATCCTTTAGTTTTTGAAATTTTCTCAATCAGGGGAATCAAGAATGCCGCAGTTTTTCCTGTACCAGTATTCGCCATGCCAAAAACATCCTTACCGGAAAGCACTGTAGGTATTGACTGATCTTGGATAGGTCTAGGAGTTTCAAATCCAGCTCCCTTAATATTTTTGTGCAGTTGCGGATTCAAAGGAAAATCGAGAAATGTGTGCTTGGACACGTAAGGCTTTTCCTCTACGTGAGTACCCTTTTTTATGAAACGAGAAAAATCTATTCGCTCTCCGCGAGATCTGTTTCTATTTTTATTCGAAAAACGTGGTCTTCCTTTGAAAGAAGATGGGCGACGACCGAATTTACTCGGAGTTCCCGAATGACGTGTGTACATAATGGGTCACTCCCAAAATGTAATTAGTGAGAATGATGTATAAAGTATAGCATTTTCAAAATAATTTGTCAAATTGTGGAGGTTAAACGAAAAAGTTATACTTAAAACATGCAAAGTAGACCAACAGGCAGACACGCAGATGAATCATATTTAGACCTCGTAGAACACATAATGAAAAATGGTGTAGAAAAAACTGACCGCACTGGAACGGGCACAAAAAGCGTATTTGGCTACCAAATGCGTTTCAATCTCGCTGACGGTTTTCCACTCCTCACTACAAAAAAGGTCCCCATCAAATCTATCATCCATGAGCTCTTGTGGTTCATGCGCGGAGACACGAATTTAAAATACCTGGCGGATAACAATGTACATATTTGGGATGAATGGCCATATAAATCATATTTATTAAGAAACAAAATTAGTGTTCCAAAAACTGGATCGCAAGAATGGAATGATGGCATTAAAGAATTTATAGAGAAAATAAAAACAGACGACAATTTCGCGAAAGAATATGGGAACCTAGGTCCAATTTACGGATATCAATGGAGAAATTGGGGAGCGGCAAATGGTAAACACATAGACCAACTCACAAATGTTATAGAACAAATTAAAAAAGATCCTAATTCACGCAGACTCATCGTCTCCGCTTGGAACGTAGCCGACATAGATGAAATGGCCAAAGCCGGCCTTCCCCCTTGTCACTGCTTTTTTCAATTTTATGTAGTCGACAACAAGCTCTCCTGCCAGCTGTATCAGCGCTCGTGCGACACCTTTCTCGGCGTCCCATTTAATATCGCTTCATATGCATTGTTTACCATGATCATTGCGCAGATCTGCGGACTTGAGCCCGGAGAATTTGTCTGGACTGGAGGCGATGTGCATCTGTATTCAAATCATGTCGAACAAGCGAAACTCCAGCTTTCCCGCCGAAGCGACATCCGCCCTCTACCTAAAATGAAAATAGATCCAAAAAAAATGGAACTCGAAGAATTTACCATCGAAGATTTTGAGCTCGTCGATTACAATCCTCACGAAGCCATCAAGGCACCCATCGCTGTATAAAAGCATTCTATAATTCTATAGAATATTAGAATAGAAAATAATTATGATTTCACTTATCGCCGCCATCGGAAAAAATAACGAACTCGGCAAGGGCAACGATCTACTTTGGCGTTTTCCGGCCGATCAAAAATATTTCCGCGAAAAAACTGCACTGCACACAGTCATCATGGGAAGAAAAACTTTCGAATCTATCGGCCGACCCCTGCCCGAGAGGAGAAACATAGTGATCACGCGAGATGCGAGCTACAAGAAACCAGGAATCGAGGTAGCTCACTCGCTCGCGGGAGCGCTCGACCTAGTGCCTGACCAAAATAAAGAAGTTTTTATTCTCGGCGGAGCCGAAATTTACAAACAAACCATTCCTATCGCCGACAAACTCTATATCACCCACATCGACGCAGAAGACAAAGATGCGGACGCCTTTTTCCCTGAAATTATTCCCGTAGTCTGGAATGAAATTTCACATAAAGAACACAAAAAAGACGACAAGAATCCTCACAACTATACTTTTTCTATTTACGAAAAATTTTAGGGATCTTCGGGAGTTTTTATCCGGATGAAAACATCATTACCATCGGGAGATTTTTCTTTTCGGTATTTCCTCTTCTTGTTTTTTTCTATTTTATCTACTAATTCTTTCTCAAGATCAAAGCCGAAAGTCTCGCACATCCCGAGGATAAATATCATCACGTCTGCAAATTCTTCCGCCACACCCGGCTGATTTTTGTTGTGCTTGGAAAACGCTTCGGAGAGCTCCTCGTGCGCCCGGCAAAATTCCAAGGCGACGTTGGTGGTATTGAAACCTTTTTCCAGCTTGTTCCTTATTACCTCTTTTTGCAGTTTTTTTAGATCTACCATCCCGGTACTAAAATTTTATTTTTTAATATTTATCATTATACCCCGTAATCAAAAATTTAGTACGGGACAAGTACATTATTGCCGAGCGTATTCTTCGACTCTTTTATCTATAATGTCGAGCTTGATCCCCGCTTTTTCAAACATTTCCTTGGTCCGCTCTGAAGCATGATAGTCGCGCTGCGCCACAATTCTTGTAATACCAGCTGAAATAGCCATTTTGGCGCAGACATGACAGACAACCATCTTACAATATAGTGTCGCTCCTTCGAGCGCCACCCCGAAGCGTGCCGCCTGCACTATTGCATTTTGTTCCGCGTGAGCGGTGCGAATGCAATGCTCAGATTCGGTACCGTCGTCATTTATCACTTTGTGCATATCATGGCCCACGTCGTCGCAATGTGGCAACCCCGGCGGAGAACCCACGTAACCGGTAGAAATAACGCGTTTATCGCGAACGATTACGCATCCGCTCCGACCTCGGTCACAAGTAGCTCTAGACCCCACATAGTTTGCCATTCCCAAGAAATACTCATCCCAGGATGGGCGTTCAGGCTTGCTTAGTTTTCGGGTCACCTTTTTCACTCCCTTAATATACTCCGAAAAAGAGGCAAATACAAATCTTCTTTTGGATTGATGAGGAGTTCTTTCTTGTTGATTTTTTCATTAAACACAATCGGAGCATCCATAATGAGTGCAAGAGGCTGTTGCTCTTTCCCCTCTCCCATACACAACACTGCCGAAGTGGCCAGACCATCCGCGACATCAGTGCGAGAAAATTCCAGAGTCCTGCCAAAAATATCTTTAGTTCCCCGATAATCTCTAACTCCTTTAAATCCAGCATAGCCTAGAGCTACCCCCACCACCCCAGCTCGTAGCGGAAAAATCCTGCTGTCGGTGACAAGTACTCCCAATCTTTTTATTTTAAATTTTTTCTGCAGCCTCTTGCGGATCGCGCTAGCAGACTTAAAACTATTCTTGGGTAGCAAGACCATCTTGCCGTCGGCGTTCGACTCGTCTATACCAGCAGAGGCCATCACCATGCCATCTTTTATCGTGAGCCACGTATGTTTGGTGCGAATCATAAAATCACTCTCAAATTTAATGATTTTGGTGCGCATTTCCTCGCGAGAAAAATTCTTATCAATTGAAACGGTTCTTCCTTCGGAGAGCGAAATAATTTTTGAAGTTATAACTAAGACAGACTTTTCCGGAAGTTTTTTGACGTATTTTAAAACAAATGAAAGCAAATCTTCATTTTCCCGAAATATTCTAGTTTTTATTACCTTGACTTGCATTTGAATTTCCCCGTAAAAGCTTGATACCTAAATACGAGAGCGGAGTGAAAAGGAACCCCATGAAAACTTTATACATCCACCAAGCAAGAATCATCAGAAGCATATCATGCCATCCATATCTGCCAGTGCCGACAAAAGCGATAAGTATAAAAATGGCGCTATCAAAAAACTGTGACCATATGTTTGAGAGGTTGGATCTGAGCCAAAATTTCTTCTCTCCAATTTTCTTTTTCAAGAAAAAGAAAGAGAAAACATCTTGATATTCTGCAATGACAAAAGCAGCGATAGAAGCAATAGAGAAACGGGCAGTAACCCCAAAAATGGTATCGAAGGAATCTTTTGCCCAAGAACTATTTGTTGCCCATGGAGCTAGACCAGAGACGAAAGAATAACAAAGAAAAAGAATAATGCTTATGATGCCGGCAACTACGAAATTCTTCGCCATTTTTTTACCATACACCTCTCCTATCACATCCGTCATTATAAAGATAACGGGGAAAGACAAAATTGATACTGAGAGGTGTGTACCGAAAAGAAAAGGCATAGTCTTTACTCCGAGCGAGTTAGCCGCAAAAAGAGACGTTACATAAAGAGTCAAACAAATGAGAATCTTTTTATAATCTCTTTCAGTAAGTGTTTGCATGTTTTGTTTTTAAATTATTATTTCACTTCTACCCACACATATTTTTCTGCGGAAAAATTGTCTGGGCACACCTCGCCCCGTCGGGCTCCGGCCGATAGAAGTAAATTATTTTACTTCTATCCCCATGCTCCGTGCAGAGCCGGCGATAATGTTTATGGCCCCTTCGTCATCTTTGGCATTCAAATCTCCTCTTTTTTTGTTAGCAATTTCCAGAGCCTGCGCACGGGTTATCTTACCAGCTTTAGTTTTTGTATTTGTGCCTGAACCCTTGGGTACACCTGCCGCTTTCAGAATAAGCCCTGTGGCTGGAGGGGTTTTGACCACGAAATCATAGCTACGGTCCTCGTAGACGGTAATTGAAACTCCGACTTTATCCCCTGCCATATTTTTAGTAGCAGCGTTAAATTTGGTAACGAAATCTCCTATATTGATGCCTGCCTGGCCGAGCGCAGGCCCGAGGGGTGGAGCTGGGGTCGCCTTGGCAGCCTGAATTTGAAGTTTTATTTTTTTGGTTATCTTTTTTGCCATGTGAATAGACTATATTAAATTTTCTTAACTTGCAAGAAGTCTAGTTCTACTGGAGTCTCTCGGCCGAACATGGAAACCAGCACCTTGATCTTGCCTCGCTCTTGATCGACAGAGTTTACCTTGCCTTCCAAGTCTTTGAACGGGCCATCTACTATGAGCACACTCTCACCTATCGTCATATCGATGTTGTGTCTCGCCGTGCCAGCATCCATCTTCTTGAAGAGATATTCCACCTCGTCCTTTCTAAGGGGTACTGGATTCACTCCCGCACCGACGAATCCGGTGACTCGCGGGGTGTTTCGGACCACATACCAAGAATCATCCGTCACGATCATATCCACGAGAACATAGCCGGGATAGATCTTTTCTTCCACTTCCACTCTCTTGCCGGCCTTTATTTTTATTTTCTTCTCGGTCGGAACTATGACATTGAAGATCTTGTCGTTCATTCCCAAAGAATCGATGCGCTGTTTCAAATTGCGCAAAACAACACTCTCATATCCGGAATAGGTATGTATGGCATACCAATTTCTAACTCCTTGTTCTTCTTGTTTCATCCCAGTACTAAAATTTTAAATAATAATGTTTATCTTTATACCCCGTAATTAAAATTTAGTACGGGATAAGTGGAAACCTTTTTATAATTACAACGAAATTATTTTCTCCAGGCCCTTTGAAAAAATAAAATCGAAAATGCCGAGATAGTAAGCGACGACAATGGACAGAACTATCACGATCATGGTATAGAAGAAAGTCTGGCGCCTGTTTGGCCAAATCACATGCTTCAACTCCGTCTTTGTTTCTTTTAGATATTCAATAAGTTTTGACATCCCATTAGAAAATTAAATTACTAAAGTTATATTTCTATTTATTTTCCCGCTGATTTTCTAACGGGACAAGTAAATTTAAAAAATCTCTTAAAAAAGCCCCTTGCAGGGCTCTTTTAATACTACTCTTTTTAGATAAAATAGTCAAATATAAGAACGAACACACTTAGATTCACTTGAATAAAAAACCAAAAAAGCTTAATCTATAAGCATATGGAAGGCCAACGAGATCTAAACCCAAATAAACCTATAGAAAACTCTATTTCTGACGCTGAAAAAATGCGCTCCTTTTTGGAGACCGAACAGATAAAACTCGCAAAAGAATTCATGGAAAAACAAAAAGATCTCCCTCTCGAAGAGCAAATCACAATATCTGCTGACTTTCGTATTGTGCCACCAACAAAAACATTTTCAGATACACAAAGAATGGCTGCCAATGAAAACATATTCAAAAATCATAAATCTTTAGATCCACTAGAAGTAAGAAAAGATGAAAACAAGCGTGCGGGATTCTTGCTTGAAATGCTAAAGACTTCCATCATGCACAAAAAAATGGGTAAACAATTTATTGTAGTTCGTTCATCACGTTACGATGACGGTATAAATAAAGTTGATAATGTAATTGTGGATAGAAACACTGGGCTCACTGTCTGCGCTTTTGACGAGGTGAGTCCAAGGTCAATGACTGACGATAAAGTAATGGAAAATAAAATAATGGAAGTAAGCGGAAGAAATTCAGGTTTTATGGCAAAATCGGAAGGATTTGGATCACCAATAGAGATAAAACTTGAACAAGGAGTAAGACTTAAACATGGAATAAGTTTCAAAGATGGAAAAATCTCATGCAAGGAAATTAACCATTTGCCAATATTTTGGCTGGCTGTTGATCAAAAGATGCTGGATAAGGCGATACGCCAATTTAAAAATGAAGCAACCTCAAGTGAAAACGAAAATGATCTTTTCTTATACTTCTTGCTAATCATATTGATACAGATCAGAGAAATAAAAACGAAAGGGTATGCGAATTTACCGAGTGATATGCAAACTCGCATCGAAAAATTTGAAACTTTTATTGAAGAACGCCCGGAGATAAAAAAGTTAGAGTTAAAAAAGTCAGGAGAAATAACCTCTACCGTATTTCGTAAGTTATTGTCACGTCTGAGCTAATAGTGTTTTCACCTTTAGGAAGTTCGGCTGGAGCTGGAGAACTTACCGTAGAATCCATCATCGCCTTTTCAGCATACATAATAGGACCACCGTAACCACCGCCTTCGCTAAAGTTTGAAATTCTACCCAAGCGAACACCTAAATCTTTTGCCAATACTTTTGCTTTTTCTCTGGCATCGTCAATTGCTTTTTTTCTTGCTTCTGCTTTCAAATCATCTTCGTTGTCTATTGTGAAATTTGGTCCGCTTAGATCAGAAACGCCAGTAGTGCCCAAGCCTTGCATGATAGCTCCCGCGTCATCAATATTGCGAACCTTCACTGTAATACTCTCACTCGCTGTATAACCAACGATAATTTGTTTACCATTTCCACAATAGTAAGGCATGGTGCTACTTTCTCCATCTGAACCAGTCACAGCCTGAATTTCTGGACATGCGGCTTGCCTATACTCATATTTTGGATACAAGGACGCATTAGAAGCCTGTATATCTTTGTCAGCCACGCCTTTTGTCTTTAAAAAGTCCAGTGCTTTTTTCTCAATTACTGCCACTGCATCCTGCGCATCCTTGCCTATTTTTGCATCTTTACTAATTGTAAAATAAATACTCGCAACATCCGGCACAGCAGTCACTTCTCCATGACCCGAAAGAGTAATAGTGTTTGCCTCGGAACTACCCATTAGCTTATAAGACCTAAACTCAGCTAATAATTTTACAGCAAAAAATAAGGAAAGGACAGTCAAAAAAACAAGAGACACTTTGTATAAATTTTTTACGTAATGATTTGGTATTTCCATATATTTGTTATGCCTGTCCTGTAGTGAGCTTTGCTCTACTACCGGGATTATTTATTAATAGCCACAAGCTCGACATCGAAGATAAGTGTAGAATTCGGAGGAATAACACCCGGAACCCCGTTTTCCCTATACGCATCTTCGGGAGCGATAGTGAGAGTCTTCTTTTCTCCGACCCTCATTCCGACAATACCTTTATCCCAACCCGGAATCACTTGCCCAACACCTAAATTGAAGATAAAAGGCTCTACATGGTTGAACTTCGGATCAACATTAGAATCGAAAACTGTGCCGTTTTCTAATCTTCCTGTGTAATTCACACTGACAGTGTCCCCCGCTTTTGCCACATCTCCTAAAACCGCTACATTATCATTGGAATTCATATTGGTTTGCTTGTTAATAGTGATAAAAATTAAAACTCCGACTAATGCTAAAACGATTATTACCGACACAATCATACTCATATTATTTTTCTTTTCCATAAAAAATTAAATATTTTATTGTTTCAGCCCGAGGCTGATCCGCCTTTGGCGGAAATTATTAATAACTGCTTAAATTATACACCTGAAGGCACACTCAAATCAAATTGACTTCCGGTACCAATTTTAGGCCAAATTTTTCTTTCACATCGCTTATGATTTTGTCGGCAAATAATGAAATCTCTTCTCCTGTCGCTCCGCCGTAATTGACCAAGACCAACGCCTGCTTTTCATGCACACCGACATTGCCCAGCCTATATCCCCTCCAGCTAGTCCCGTCTCGGGGACCGCAATGTTCGATAAGCCAACCCGCAGGAACCTTGACCATTCCGTCCTCTTCAAAATAAGGAATTTGTGGAAAATTTTTCTGTAATTTTCGCAACTCCTCTTTCCCGATAAATACATTTTTAAAGAAACTGCCGGCATTTGGAATAATAGCCGGATCTGGAAGCTTATTCTTACGAATAGCAGCGACCGCATCGCTTATGTCTTTCGGGCCTTTGATTTCAATTTCATTTTTTTTAAGATACTCCTCCAGGATCTTATAAGTTATATTTTTATTCTCTAACTTGCTCAAAGTCAGAATCACCGCAGTAATAAAATATTTATCTTTTAATTCATTCTTAAAAATACTGTCTCGGTAACCAAGCTTGCATTCTTCCCTTTTGAAAATCCTTTTCTCGCCCGTCGTGAGATCGAAAGCCTCGACGTTCTGGAGCACATTTTGAAGTTCGGCTCCATAAGCTCCGATATTTTGCATCGGCGCCGCACCGACTGTGCCCGGAATAAGAGCCAAGTTCTCAATGCCCCAGAGTCCACGCTTTACGGAAAAAGTTACAAGATCGTGCCAAATCTCTCCACCCATACATCTGATAGTGACACTTTCTAAATCTTCGTTTAAGATTTCTATTCCTTTTAATTTATTTAAAATGACTAAACCATCAAAATCTTTTGTAAATAAAACATTGCTTCCTCCGCCAAGAAAAAGTTTTTTTTCGCCAAAGGCGGATCCGCCTCGGGCGGAAAATTCTTCCATTTTAAAAAGTTCTTTTACGTCAGTTTCATTGTGAATTTCAACAAAAAACTTGGCATTTACGGATATACCGAAAGTATTGAGTTTGGATAAATTGTAATTTTTATGTATTTGCATAACACTTTTTTAGTATAACAGACCAGTTTACTTTAGCCACTTTTGTGCTAGATTTAGAATAAGTACAAAAACAGCTCTTTCGAGCTCTTCGTAAAAAATGAAACTTGAACTAAAACCAGTTGCAATGCTGAAGCATTACATTGCAGGCAAATTTGACCTTGAAAAGAAAGGCCAGAAACTAATCGATGCTGGGTTTGCATTGTTTGGCGTCACCATCGGAGTGTCAATCCTGCAGATGGCAACATTGCTAGCGTGTGGATCACAACTTCATCTGTGGTGGAAAGCAATGCTTCCGTGGTTCCCGATCTTTTGTTGGGCTTCATGGAGATATCTGCTTCGGTATCTACATACAGAAGCATTCGTCTGCGATCATTGTGGACGTCTTAAATGTCTCAAAGTAAAGTCGGAAAAGTATTTCGGTAAGACGAAAGTCTGTCTGAGATGCGAAAAAAGGAGCGAAGGGTTCCGACAAAGCATCGATGAAGTAAAAAGGAAAGCAGATCTTTTGCTTCGAGACGTGGAATTTGCCGTCAAACATTCAGGTGAACAGAAGTAAAACCAATCGGCACCCCAACTGCGGGTGCCGGCTTTTTTTATCTTAAAATTTCAACCGAACCATCTTTATTTAGCTTAATTATTCTGGATGCCTTGCCTTGAATCTCTCCCCCATCTACATATAAATCTACTTTGTCTCCAAAATATTTTTTTGCTTCAGCAATATTTTGTGCCGGAGACAAACCTTCCAGATTTGCTGAAGGTGCGACAAGCGGACCTGTTTCTTTTAGTAATTCCTGCAAACCTGCCTGCGCAGGCAGACGAAATGCTAGAGTCTTGGTGCCACGATGTAAATATGAAAACTTTTCATCTAGGCAATCTAAAATAAAACTCACAGGTTCTTTAAACTCTTTTATTATATTTTTTTGCTCTTTTGATAAAGTAATAGAGAATTTTTCAAGCTCACCAATTTCTCCAATTAGTATTATGCAAGGTTTGTTTGGCGCGCGTTTTCGTGCTTCATAAATCCTATTAACCACAGAAATGTTTAAAGCACTGCCGACAATGCCATAAAGAGTGTCAGTAGGCATTACAGCAATGCCACCCTCTTTTAGTACTTTTGTCAGGTTTTCATCGTTCCACATATTTAAGATTAAAAAATTTCTTTTTGGAGCTGTTCCTCTATTTCCGCTTCACTGATGGGTTTCAGTAATTTTTTTAATTCGGGATCCTCTGACAGATTGACGCCTTGTTTCTCTAAAAGCAAAGCGAGCATTTTCATAATCTTTGTAACTTCCTTTTCGGAAATCAGGTTGATCTGTAAATCCACTTCTTCGCGGAGATCATCCACCTTCATACTGCGATTTTGAGAAATAAGCACGAAAATTGCAAGAATAATAGCTTCTAAGGAGACCACCATTGTGAGCAGGTTGAAAGGAAACGGATCGAACGCCGTAATTCCTTTTATCTGATTAGTATTTATGAGTATCCATAGGATAAAAAATACCGCATTGACCAGTAAGAAACTCATACTGCCAAAATGCGAAGTCATCCAATCTGCAATTCTCTCTACGAAGGTCCGTTTGGAATCAGCTTTGGCTTTGATACTGCGGAGTATTTTCCTTTTTGATTCTTCGGTCTCTCCGAACAACGTTTGCAGAAATGAAAGATGATTTTGTGACATATTCTCATTATACCACCAAAAAATTGGGGTGCCTACTGGGAATCGAACCCAGATCAAGAGCTCCACAAGCTCATGTGTTAACCGTTACACCATAGGCACCGTGTAATCTAGTTTATACCAAAAAAAACGCATAAATGCTACTTTCCGCTACGCATTAAACGGTTTTTGCCACGGAGAAAATATTTTGCAGCCTCTACTAAAAAAACATTTAAGATGAGCCAAAAACCAACGAAGGGTAGCCATGAGAGAGGCAGGGGTGCGAGCTCAAAGAGATTTCGGATAACCGGCACTGTCATCGTAGCTACTAAGATCACTACTGCGATCAGTATGCTCACATTTAGTCTTATATTGGAAAAGATTGAGTAAGAAAAAAGTGGGCGGTGTAAACTTCGGAAAGAGAACGCTATCGCAAGAATGTAGGACGAGAAACAGACGAAAAAGATAGAACGAGCGGTCTCGATAGGTAGACCGATCGCGATCAGGAAATAATATAGGAAAAAAAGAAGAAGCGAACTTAGAACACCGATAACAAAAATGAAAATTTTGACATTCTTGGTAAATATCAGATTGACTCCCACGCCTTTCTTTTTTTCCTTATCCGTATCTTCATCAAAAGCAAAGGCGAGCGCCGGAAGGCTTCCCGTGAAAAGATTTACCCAGATAATCTGAAGGGCGGTAATCGGCAAAGGAAGCCCGATCAGAAAACTACCACCAACAACAAAAACTGCATCGAGAGAGTTTGACATCAGGTAAGTGAATGATTTTCTGATATTGGAAAGGATCCGGCGTCCCTCATCTATCGCGAGGCTGATCGTTTCAAAATTATCATTGAGCAAGATCAGGTCGGAGGCTGATTTCGCCACATCGCTTCCCGAGCCGATCGCAATGCCTATATCCATCGCCTTCAAGGCGGGTGCATCGTTTACCCCGTCCCCAGTCATGGCCACCACTTCGCCAAGGCTCTGGTACAGCCTGCCGATACGGAGCTTGTCCTCTGGTGTGACTCGGGCAAAAATTTTTATTTTTGGAATGATTCCGAGAAGCTTTTCATCAGACAGACTTTGGATATCAGACCCCGAGAGTACTTCCTCTTCGGAAACTTCCCAGTCTAAACTTTTAGCCACGGCAATAGCAGTGCCAACTAGATCTCCCGTCACTAAAACCATTTTTATGCCATGGGATTCAATGTTTTTGATTGCCATGCGAACTTCCGGCCGTATCGGATCGTAAAAAGCGAACATCCCGAGAAAATCAAGCTCAGAAAGATCTTTAATTGAAAAACGTTTCTTGGATTTCTTTTCGAGAGTTGCGATGCCAATCAGCCTCTTGCCTTCCCGACTGGTCTCTTCTATCCAAGATTCGATCTGCATGTACTTTTCTTTAGAGATTTTCGACATCGAAAGCAATATCTCCGGCGCTCCCATCACCATATACCTACCGTCTTTTTCCGCTACCGAAAACTTGTTCGTAGAATTGAAAGGCAAGACTATCGAAGATGTGAGGGATGAAATTGCATCCAGTGGAATATTGTGCGAACGACAAGCTTTGGCGATATTCACTTCAAAAGGCTTCCCCCGGAAAACCCACTTGGACTTATCCTCGCTTGGATTTTCAATGGAAACATCTACATTGAAGAGCGACATCTGAAGTAAATTTTTCTGTTCCGGAGAGAATGCCAGAGAAGACTTGTGCTCTTCGCTGGCTCCGTGGCTTCCCAAGATCTTCCCTACTACGTTCACGCTGACTAACTGCATATCCGCCAAGGTCAGTGTTCCCGTCTTGTCGGTCATTATCACCGTCGCCGAGCCCAAGGTCTCCGCTGCTGTCAGCTTTCGGACTATTCCTTTCTTACTCGCCAGGCGCTCAGACCCGATCGCCAAAATGATTGTAAGCACAATAGGCAGAGCCTCAGGAACAGCTCCGACGGCGATCGCCACAGAGAGAACGAGCATCGGGATCATCGGCTCTCCGCGAGATATGCCTAAAATAAAAATGAGTAGAACGATGATACATACCGAGAAGAAAATGAACCATGCTAAACGGCCGATACCTTTCTGTAAAGGAGTCCTCGTCCTCGTGGTTTGCGATACTACATTCGCTATTTTCCCTATCTCAGTGTCATCCCCCGTACTATAAACGACCGCTGTCGCATATCCTTCTACCACCAAGCTTCCGGCGTGAGCTATATTCTTTCTTTCTGCTACGAGCGCGGTCAGAGAAACGATTTCTTCATTCTTGCCGACCGACATGGACTCGCCCGTCAAGATCGCTTCGTCCACGCCAAAGTCGTTCACCGTGAGAATTCGGGCATCCGCGGGAACTCTCGAACCATAAGAAAGCTTAATTATATCCCCAGGAACCAGCAAGGCAGAATCTATTTCTTGCTCTACACCACCCCTTATCACTTTCGCACGATCTTTGATATAAGTCGTCAATTTGGCAAGAGTGTTCTCGGCATGATATTCGTGGAAAAATCCAAGCCAAATGTTGAGCAGAACAGCGAGCACAATCACGAAAGTGTTCATCCATTCATGGAGAACGCCAGTCAAAATGCCCGCTCCGATCAGCAAGAATATGAGCGGGCTTAAAAATTGCTTCAAGAACAGTGTCGTCACATTTATCTTTTCCTTATTGTGAAAAGTATTGTTTCCGTATTTGGACAAGCGCGCGCCGGCTTTTTTTTCGGTGAGCCCAGTCGGCCCCGTCTCCAACTTTTCGAGGACCTCGGGAGCGGTAAGTGCCCAAGGTTGGAGAGTTATTTCTTTCGCATGATTTTTTTGGTGAAACATTCCGTTTATACAGTGAGAACCCTTATAATTTCATTGAAATCGTAGTTCATCATGGTCAGGATAAAAATAAAAAAGCAGATAAACGCGGAGACGATGCACCAGGAACATCCCTTTTTTAAAATAAAAATTTGCACCAAGATAAGATAGAGGGAAAAAATAAATGCGATAGAGGACATAGCTATAGCCACTATTGCGAGATCCACCGACATAATGCTCGGCATTGGAAAAAAGACAAGAACTAGGTACGCAAAGGATATGAAGGCATAATATATCATCCCAAAGATTTCGACGGGCACGCCGAAAAATTTCGAATAGTCGCTGTGCACCACAGTGTGACAATCGAATTTGATCGGGCAAACAAGAGGATGCTTGTTGTCATCTTTATGCTTATAGATATGCCTAGCCACCGCAAATCCGAAAAAACCTAAAACAAAAATTGTTATTTGTACCCAACTCCCCTCCAAAAATTGCATAGAAAGATTATACTATATTATATAGACATATGCTTAATTTTAAAGAAAAAGAGCCGCTCTTGCGAGCAGCCCGTGAAAAACATTTGCGTCACCTTGGAACAAGGAGTGCGACGTAGCAATTTTCCGGCCATTTACCCACCGGAATGGGCCATATTTGGTATTTGATGTGACCACTCTTGTTGGAAGTTAACGCTGGGGCCAAGAACACTTTTCGAATTGGCACCCACCATACGGTTCCCAAAAAGAAAATTGTATCGTTTCCCCAATTATCATTGAATGGAGAACCATCGAAGGGAATGTCAATCCGCCCGCCCTGGCTAAACCAAGTTGCCATAGCGAGATTGAGATACACCCTGTTCTTGGAAATACCGAGAAGATCACCCCTGCAGTAGCGAGGCGGGTCTTTTTGGAAACAACCTTTTCCTGATGGCCTCTCGACCGAGAATTTCATGTTTCCAAAGAAGATGCCCCATGATTCTGATTGCACTTGCCAAATGCCCAGGCGGTCATCGTCAACATCATAAACACCTTTGCTCGCCAAGAATCCATTGGACAAATCTGTGAGTGATTCGAAACTTCCGGGTTCGTAATCCAGATTGATAATCTCATCTCGATCATCAGTCACAGAGATTCCCCGAATCCTCGCTATGAACTCACTGAAAACCTCCAGTTTTGCGTCTCTCATTGCGACAAGATCATCCCAGGTTGCTCCAGCATGGCGTAGCTGGCAAATCAATTTGTGAGCATGACTGAGTTCCTTACCGATTTCTGAATTTTCGTTTCTTCCTCCCCTGTCCCGTACTACTACATTAGGTGTGTTATTCATAACGTTACCTTTTTATTTGTGGCGTATCCTTTTAGGAATGCCGTTGTCTAAGAGCAATTGAGAGCCAGAAACCACAAGGCTTCCAGATCAATTACGTTCAGAAAAACCATACCATATTTTATTTATGGGTTCAATGTTTCAAAAGACAATCTTCAAGAAACTAGTTACGTAATGTATTACGTAATACATTACGTACTTATTTTATACTAGTGCCCAGGGGGGGACTCGAACCCCCATGCCTTACGGCGCTACCACCTCAAGGTAGTAAGTCTACCAGTTTCTCCACCTGGGCAAATCAACCTGCTTTGATTTGCCCCCAATCCATCAGGAATCGCCGATGCGAGCATGACGAGCAGGCGATCGGGGGCATATTGCAAGTATAACAAAAATAAAAAATGCTTACGCTACTGTTTCCTCGGCTGGTGTTTCTGTTTCCACCGCCTCTTCTTGGTTCGTTACCGAACGCATTTTACTGCGGACATCTTTTACCGCCTTGTTGCGGATGTAATAGAGCTTTGATCTGCGGGCGCGAGCCTTCTTGGTTATCTCGATCTTATCCACCAAGGGAGAATAGAGCGGGAAAATTCTCTCGACTCCGACGCCGGAAGCAATCTTTCGCACAGTGAAAGTGGCTCCCATTTCGACGCCATGTTTCCTAGCGAGCACTATGCCTTCAAAAGCCTGCAATCGGAATTTAGCTTCGCTTTTTGCATTCCCTTTCTTTTTCTCTCCCTTCTTTTCAATTTTTTCCTCCAAGATCTTAGACCAAACATTGACCGTGTCCCCCGCCTTGAAATTGAGCGCTTTGCGGGCCTCCATGTCGACTGGGCTAAATTTGATATTGCTTGTTTTCATTGAAAGCAATTTAACATAAAAGCGGAGACTACGCAAATTCCTGCTGGTAGCATTTCACGCAGTAGACAATTTCCGGCCGGCCGGGCGCATAGGGTGTATAAATTTCTTTTTTACAGCTGTCACAATTACGGTGATACATGCCAGGTCTATTCATGCGGGCAAACCTTCTGCTTTCCCTGCATTTCGGGCACTCGTGCGGAATCGGCAGATTCATTTTCTTGAGCAAATCAAATTCACCTTTCACGATTTTATACCCCCGGCCGCAGTTCATGCATCCGATTACTTCCTTTATGATACTTTCGTCGGTGTCGCTTATGCTGTCGGGTATAGAATCCGACGAGATAGTAGTTTTATACACCAAATCCTCTCTTTCCGCCCAATCATATCCTTCTTTTAAAGCTTGTTCCTTTTCCTTAGGAACGAATTTCATGGCGTTAGATTTGTTGTAAGGAAACCTGCCCATTTCCAGCGGAAAAAATTCTCCGTAATAAAATTTACGGCCAAGTTTATCTACATATGGATTTTTTTTCATGTCCGCTATAATTTTAGTTTTCAGCTTTTCATACTCTTCTTTAGAATATTCTTTATTCAAAATACAGTATGATTTTCTTTTTAGATTCACACAGCCAAAATTATTTTTACCTGAAATATTCCAAATGCAGTATTCTAGATTAAGACAATCTGGGAAACAAAGAGACGAAAATTTAATATTATTCGCATTTTCACCGACATTTCCGGCTTCATATACAAGACTGGCATTATTCCCCCACCCTGTATAGTCCATGCAATCTTTTGCAGGTTTTACTGTTATAAGTTGAGTCCATTTGCAATTCTCTGCCCCATTTGCAATGTACATTTCTTTGCAATTTTTTGACGTATATATATGTTCGCCAGTAACATTCAAATTTAAAGAATGCCCATGGTATTCTCGATAGGGCTTGGTCAGCCAAAATTCTCGCGCTTGTTTCTCAAATGCATGCAAATTTTCCCAAGAGTCAAAGCGTAATTCTTTCATTTTTTCTGCATATTCTTCTTTGGAATATTGGACATTAAAAATTTGATAACTAGCTCCTCGTAAATTTACACAACCGATACAGTTACTGCAACCATAACAATTACGAGAAAACCAAACATCCAGACAGTCGTCAGATTCTTCTGAAAAAAAAGCGCGATAGTTTCTAATAAAACCCGTAGACTCGTAGCACAACTCTGACTCCCATCCCCTCAAACAATCAGAACTAAATTTAAGCCCGTTTAATATAGACGAATAATAGACAAATTCGCAATAATCCGCCCAGAAAACCTGAAAACAATCCTTAGACCAAGCAATAGAATTAGAATATTCTGAATTTTTCAGAGTACTATACTGACTTTCTAAGGCAACATATGGAGTTTTGTCACTTAATTCTTTTACTTGTTCTAAAAAAGGTCGTGATGAATCATAATCCATAGCATATTCTGTGCCATCCCAAGAATCACCCCACCAGCATTTTTGGCAATAGACTTTTATTTTATCTTCGGGTGGATATTCTGAAAGAGTTTTTTCTTTGCATACGTCACAATTTCTCCAATGCAAACTCCAAGTATTAATAAAGCTGAGTCGTCTAACTAATCTGCATTCCGGACACCAAGTCGGTGCTAGAACTTGCATTTTTTCATAAAATTTAAAATCTTCTGGTTCTATCGTGAATTCTTTTTTGCAATTTTGACATAATTTGATTTCAGGTTCCATAATACTATTTTACTACTTTCCCAAACTCTTTAGGTAAAACAGATTCCACTTTTATAGTTTTATCTTTCAAGTTTCGAAATTCTATTGATCTGGCATGAAGAGCGAGCCGCGAAATGCCCTTCAGGGAAGGACCTTCAGCCTGCCCGACTGAACCGTCGTTCGGGCGGGGATTATAGAGCGAATCACAAACAACGGGATGATTCAAATATTTCATGTGCACCCGGATCTGGTGCGTCCGGCCAGTTTTGGGTTTTATTTCAAGATAAGTGAATTTATTTTTCCCAGAGGTAAATCTTTTTAACACTCTATATTCTGTAATAGCCTCGCGCATTTCTCCTCTTGCCCCGCGACCGGCAAGATGTCTACGAAAATCTTTGGGGCTTCGGCCAATTGGTTTGTTTATTATTCCTCGGTCGTTTCTAACAGACCCAGAAACTATTGTATAGTAAGTTTTCTTTATTGTTCTATCTTTGAATTGTTTTTTAAGAAATTCGTGCGCTTTTTTATTTTTAGCAAGCAACATAACTCCAGAAGTCTCGAAATCCAAACGATGCACTATCTCTAATTTTGGATACTTTTTCAAAAATAAATCAAGAATTGTTTCTGCCTTGCTCTTTTGGTCAGGGTGCACCAAAATTCCCGAAGGCTTGTCTATAGCCAAAATATTAGAATCTTCATATAAAACTTTTATTTTCATGAAATGATTTTGGCTACAAATAATTTCTCGCCGCCGCTCGAAATTTTCGCAGCCCGCCCCTCGCGGTTTTGCGTGCTCGCAAAACATCGCTGCGGTCAGCACAAAATTAAAAAAAATAAAGCAGTTTATCTTTTTTAATTTTGTGCTCCCGGTAGGAATCGAACCTACATTAGAAGGTTAGAAACCTTCTGTTCTATCCATTGAACTACGGAAGCAAGGTGCGCGGTGTAGGACTCGAACCTACGACCTTCCCGGTGTAAACGGGTTGCTCTACCAACTGAGCTAACCGCGCATAAACATCTATCTAAATTAGCATTTTTAGAGCGATGGGTCAACGACAGGAGCAGGAGAATTTAATATTTGATTCGATTTTTCTTTGCGCAAAGAAAAGTATTGGAGCGACTTTTCTATCCTTTCTTTTTTTATAGTTTTGACTTGAGTGTCACCTTCATCGGCTGGCAAGATAATTTCTTTATTTGTCTGCCCAAAAAGATAATAGCCTAGGAAAAAAGCAGAGAGGGTTGCGGCGAACATAAAGAGGACGACTAATCTCCAGTAAAGGTCGAGATGCAACCCCGAGCTTTCTTTATTGAATTTCTTTTCTTTTTTAAAAATTTTGATTTTCATTTTATTCCACAAAGCTTAAAAGCCTTATTTTAAAAACTGCTTCCCACCTGCCGAGAGAAGTTTTACCGTCTGCATCTGCCTCTGTCTCTCGACGCATATCCATGCCGACAAATTCAAGTTCATAAGGAGAATTCTCCAGGAGTGTTAGAAATTTATAAAGCCCACTGAAATTTCCGGACGCCTTCAAGCCCACCATCAAGCTTTTTCGATCAGGCAATATATCCACCGCAGTGACTGCTGCCTCGGCGCCAGTCTGTCTCGCCAATCCTTCGACAGTATTTAGAAAAGGCACAACGTCGGAACTACGCGCAAAATGTGTTTCCAATTCGGACCGCTCCCCCTCTATTATTTTGATCGAATGATCGAGCGCCTTGATCTCGTCTCGGCGGGATGCCTCTTTTTGCCATTCCGTTTCCTTGAGCTTCACTTCCGCATTATTTTCGTTTGTAGCTTTGTAGAAAAACAGGAAAACAAGACAAGACAAGACAAAAAATGCTATGGAAATGAGAAGTGGTGCTTTTGGAAAATTGCTTTGCATATATTAGGAAGGAATTAGGCTCAAATAAAATTTAATATTGGACCCCTTAACAAAATTGGAGATCGGCAGATCGACAGTCTTGAAGGCCACATCATTTTCCAAGGCCCTGCGGAAGGCAAGTAGGACTTCACGAGAAGACGCGTTCCCTTGGATAATTATTTTTTTTCCTTTAGCCACGTCATTTTCATAGACAATATTGGCAATCTTGATCCCAGGCAATTTTCTTAAGATAACCGCATTGACCACCTGCTCTGACACGACGAATTTGTTCTGTTCATCTTGTTCGAGCAGATTCAGCTTGGCGTCGAGATCCTTTATGATCGCGAGTGTCTCTTGGTCCGGGATAGGCACTGGTTCATTCTTTTGTGCGACGAGTTTCATGTCTGCGATCCGACTCTTAGCAGAAGACAGAAAGTACGAGGGCAGAACCGCCACAAAAGCGATGAGAACTGCAAAGCTCACCATGAATAAAAATAATACCGCAAATCTGTAGTAAAAACCTCTTGTCATTTCTTTCTTCTCTTGATTTGGAATCAAATTGATCATAAATATGATGAATTAATTATTTTCAAAATCCCGAAGCGCAAGCCCAAGTGCCGCCGCAAAGGAAAGAGCTTGTTTGAAATTTATCTCAGGAATATATTTTTCAGTGTCAGAGATATTTACCCAGACGTTCGACATTTCTACCGGGCTTTTCGTGGTTATGGAAAAATAATCCGCTAGTCCTATTAAATTGGAATCTCCACCGCAAAGAATGATTTTATCGATAGGTGGGTTGCTTTTCCCTTCTGCGTCCACATGCGTATGCCAATATAGGAAATGTTTCATGATCTCATCACGCAAGACTGAAACGCTGTTTAAAAGAACAGAGAATAGCTCCTTGTTCGGCGCATTGCGCTCTAGTCCGTACTTGCGCTTCATTTTTTCCGCCTCCTCATAACTTATTTTGAAATTTTTGGCGATCATGCCGTTTAGCATGACCCCACCCACATCTAGAGTAGAGGTAAACATCACCACCCCGCGGGAAATGATAAATATGCCAGTACGAGTTTTGCCGAAATCTACGATCATATATGTCCCTCTATCGTTTGTTTTTACGACCGCGCGCGCGATCGCCTGTGCTTCGAGCTCAAAAGACCGGACCCGGATTTGGGCGTTCTTGAATATGGTAAGATAACTCTCGATCACATTTTTCGGAATAGTCGCCACCTGCAGCTCCAAGCTTTGCGCGTCTTGGTTCAACAATTCATAATCGAAGATCGCCTCGGGTGCCTGGATAGGCACATGCTCCTCGAGGGCGAGCTCGATGCTCTCCCGAATGCTGGTTAAACCTGCTTTTTCCAGCCGGAGCTCGAAAAGGTAAACTTGTTCTTCCGGCAAAGAGACACGCACCGATTTTATCCCGACCTCTTTTTTGAGCGATAAGAGTATTTCTTCCATCTTTTTCGGATTTTTGATCTTGCCCGACTCGATGATGCCCGGAGGGATGCTCTTCTCTCCGTGCCGGCCGATCCGGATACCGTCCTTGGTATGGATGAGTTCAATATATTTCAATGATTCGTCTCCAATATCCAGACCGAAAGAGGGCATAGAAACAAAAAAGGGTACTGGAAAAAATCGGTTGAAAAATTTGTTGAATGAATTCATAAACTACCTATATTATATATCACCCCCGTTATTTCCGCTATTGTTTTTTATCGTTTCTTGCGTGATTGCTCTTGTCTAGATATCTCTGCAGGATGAGTGCGGCAGCACTAGCGTCTATTCGGCCGCTTTTTATCTGTTTGACCTTGCTGTGTGATTGGGGTGGACTCAGTCTAGCTTTTCCATCTTTTGGACGCCTAGCCTCTACTGATGTCAGAAATTCTTTTTGTTTATAAACTGGCAGTTTAAATTTCTCTTCCAATTCTAAAATAAAGACATCTATGCGCGCTGAAAGTGCGTTTAATGCCCCAGAAAAATCTACCGATTCCCCTATTACTATTCCATTTATATTTTCTGTCTTTAAAATCTCACTGAGTCTGTCAAAAGTATTGGTATCATTTAAAATAATTTCTTTTGGGAAAGCCAGAGTGTTATTTTCATCTGAAATCGCAACACCAATTCTTTTTGTTCCATAATCTATACCAAGAAATCTCATATTGTATGATACTAGCACAAATATAATTTTTCTGATATTATTTTGCCATGGAAGATATATCATTTTCTTTTGGTTTGCTGATGTTCATACTGTTTATTTGGACTATCCCTTGGAAAGTCTATGCAGTATGGATAGCTGTAAAGCACAATCATAAAAAATGGTTTGTCGCTCTGCTTTTATTGAATACAGTGGCAATTCTAGATATTTTCTATATTTTTAAAATCGCCAAGAAAAGCTGGAATGAAGTGAAAGAAGATTTCAAGGGTACGTGGGGGTCAATAAAAAATAAATAGTTATCGGGAAGCGTGGCAGAGTGGTCTATCGCACTTGTCTTGAAAACAAGAGTGCCGCAAGGCACCGTGAGTTCGAATCTCACCGCTTCCGCCAGAAATCGAAATCGCATTTTGAAGCCGAAACGGGGTCGCGCCGAAG
>Ga0155860_13_pt1 | contig 91417 bp, 88 predicted proteins | sample RifCSPlowO2_01_FD_107514 | JGI IMG/M metagenome (GOLD analysis project Ga0155860, IMG submission 107514) | Candidatus Nomurabacteria bacterium RIFCSPLOWO2_01_FULL_41_18 | reverse complement strand
GCAACGCCACGTCCTTCATCGCCTCTTAAAGTCAAGGCATCCACCGTACGCCCTTAAATTTCCTGTTAAGAAATTTGAAAACCACAACCCCCTCACATGCAATTAAGCATGTGAGGGGGAATAAAACAAAGCCAAAAATTTAACAGATATTTCGTTTGCGACCGCTCGCTACCTAAAATATTTATTTGGCTTTTTTCTGTCTGGGCTTTTCAAGACCCTCACTAAACACCCGACAGAAATTTAGTTTTCAAAGTGTCTAACCGTTCTGATTTATACTTGCCAGCCCTTGGCTGGAACAAAAAAACCGCCTTTCGGGCGGCCAACAGACAAAAGAAAGTCTGGTATTAAGGCCACCTTTTGAACTTGTTTCTTGTTATTTGCATACTGATAAAACCAGTATAATCTATAACAAAAAAGATGTCAAATCAGGTTTTTTGGGATAACCTGTGGACATCTTTTAGTCTGATTTAGTTTTTATTTATTCCTCTTTCGCCCGAAGAAATATCCTAACCCTAGCCCTAAAGCAATCACTACAATATATAGAATATAGTTGTTATTTTTGTCGAGAGTAGCAGTTTCTTCAGGGGCTGGTGCTTCTGGCTCTCCATTATTAGCCACCCCAGCGTAAACCACCATGTTGCCCGTGTTCGGCTCAGTGGCAGAAGCCGTCTTGAAACTCCTCACGATATTTTTATCGTAATAAGTTACGCCTTTTATTACGCTTAAACTTTCCCCTAAATACCCTCCCTCAAAACAATCTCCTTTGTTAGAAATTAAAATTCCCATTTTGTCTGAATCAGGAATCATGTATCCTTCAAAAACATGTGGCTGGTCTTTGGCACATCCTTTGAAATTTATTTCTCCAATTTTTTTGCTATCTTGAGTGATGGTCGCGCGAAAATCGCTCGAAATAACCCAATTATCCTCTCCTTCTAATTTATTTTCTTTCAGAAATTCAACTTTGACATCAATATTGTTCTTTGTCAGACTTACACTGCCCAAATAAAAAAGATCTTGATAAATATCTGCAATAAATTGCTCGTATTTCTGCATATCGTTGTAAGAATACTCGTTTTCAACTTGATTGCATGATTTTACTTCCGAATCCTTAAGAGTAGCGAGATCTATCTTGTGAATAATCGGCGGGCAACCTCTGCCGCCTCCGTCATGCACTTTGTAATACACTGCATTATCGGCTATGCTAATTGCAATTTCAGAAATGTAAGTCGGCCCGCCGACAGTAGCGAGTGCGCTCCCTGCCATAAATAAAGCTCCAAAAATTATTGAAAATATATAAAATTTATTCATAACTATATTATATCACGAAAAAAGATACCGTTTCCGGTATCTTTTTTTCTATAAGCTACAAGCTAAAACCCATCAGCTAGTGTGGCTTATTTCTGAGAAACTTCTTCGCTAACCTTGGATATGAATCGTGCTGCCGCATCCTTGCCGCCTAAACCGAAAGCGAGGGCGCCTCCGATCGAGATCATAGCGATGATACCGGTGAATAGAACGCTCATGTAATAATCCGCAACTCCGAGCTGTCCTAGAGCGATGATGAAAGCAAATATCCAGACAGCATACTTGGCAACTGTACCAAATAAATTCGCCGTCGAAACACCCATGCTTTTAGCTCCTGCTGTAACAGTATTAGAAAGAGCTTGAGAAACAACTGCTGCAATGATCAAAATTAATGCAGCAATTATGACCTTGACTAAGTAGCCAAGCACTTGAACTTGCAAGAAGGACGCAATTACATTCGTGCCTGTCAGAGGATCCGCTGGGAAAACTAAACTAAGCGAAGGAAGAAGGAAGACTATGATCACGAACCACTTAGCTAATTGTCCGATAAAGTAACCAGAATTCAAATTCATACCAGCTTTCCTGAAAAAGCCGTCGACTCCGACAGATTTCAAAAGATTGTCTATTTTAAGAGCATTAAAGACTTGCTCCAAAGCTCTAGCAATAATATTTCCTATAATCCAACCCACTACAAAGAAGATGATGGCTATCAACAGCTTCGGAGTAAATTGAATAAAACCCCACCACAACTCCTGTAACGATGCATTAAAAACATCTCCCCATGTAATCCAAATGTTATCCATAATAAAATTGTTAACTAATAATACTTTTAGTAAGTCCCGACGTTTTGTCAGGATCCCGACTCTTACGTCGGGATTTCGACCTTATTAAAGTTCTAGTCCTTATTATAGCAAATCCTAGGCCTTTTTTAAGGCCTGTGTGGATAACTCCTTCACTTGCACCAGGACCTCGTGTGGATAGTCCAGGATGTCTCGAACCAGCTTGTCATACATATTTAGTCTATAAATGAATTCTTTGGTATCAAAGACGGCATAGATGAGTTCAGCGCCGATTTCTGCTTCCAACTTTTTTATCCCCTTTTCGATCTTGCCACGTTTCAACTTGTCTCCGACAATGAGCAGATCCACCCGGCTATCATCATTTTTGATGAAAGCTCCGGAAACCACAAGAAGCTTGACCCGCCCCACATGCCTAAAGTGAGCTAAAAGTTTCTGTTTATTTAAGCTATCCGACCGCACCAAAAGATCTTTGAAGGGTTCCGCATATTTGAATGAAGAGTTAAAGTACCATTCTGGATACGCCTTGGAACGCTTTTTTATAAAATTGACAGAAGCGAGCAATCTTAATTCTCGGCGAACAGAATCGGAACTGACTCTACTTTTTTGGACTATGTCTTTACTCTTAAAACCCTTGCCCCTGTTCAGCAAAAAAAGTCGCATTATTTTTATCCTTGCCGGATTGCCCAGTATTTTCCCTAGAGTTTCCATCTGGGTATTGTAATGCTTTTAAAAGAAAATACAATAGCGCTATTTATTCAGTAGACTTCGCACCTCATATCCTACGATACCGTCAACCTTCAGTTGGTTATCAGTTTGAAACTTTATGACCGCTCCTTTGACCTTGGCCCCGAAAATTCCGTCCACATTTCCGGCATCATATCCTCTCGCATTCAGGGACTTTTGAAGTTCTCTGACTTCATTTCCACGAGAACCTTCCTCAAGAAACTGCGTAAAGTGAAAAGATTCTGTGCCGAGGACAGTTCCAGTAGTAGCAAGCGCGACCGTCACGCTCTTTGTCACGCTACCCCCGGGTCCTGTACAGGTAACGGTGAAAGTAGCATTGCCCAGCATAATGCTTTCAGCAGTTTCCCGTCCGCTGGTGCCGATTTCCACTGGTCCAGGCCCCCATAAAGCCGGTGATTCACCGCCCGTACTTGTTCCGGTACAAGATGTAGCATTCTGGGAAGACCAAGTGATAACTGCATGCTGACCGACGGAAATGCTTGTTGGAGAAGCGGTAAGTGTAAGAGAGGGTCTGGTGGTAGGAGAAGTAATACTAAACGTCCCGCTTCTTCCTGTAGCTACCCCCACTTCTCCAGCATCTACTTTTATAGCAAATACATCAAAATAATATCCTTGTTCAGGGGCAGGTGTTGTCCCAGAAAGTTCAATTATTGCATCTTGTATCGCTCCTGAAGTTATCGTGAAGCCATTGGATTCTTTTGATATGCTACCTGAAATTCTTTTTCCCACATTTGCAATCGTATTAATTACATTAACAGTATAATAATCAAAATCTCCCACATATTGTTGCCAACTTACAATAATATTCTGAGATCTTCCGTTGTCAAAAACTCCTCCATTCGGATTAGTGACAGTGATAGAAGGAGTTGTTGCATTCCCTCTTAACAATACAGCATTGGTAGCAAATTCATCTCCAAATCTTATTAAGTCACCATCTTTCATTTTGAGTGCGGTTGCTTCAGCTCTGTAATAACCCGAACCTTGAGTCGGTTCAATAGAAAAGGTTAAAACAAATCTACGATCTTCATCTTCTTCTATTATAAAGTAGTCTGTAGTATCACCACTCGAATTTCCAGGTGTTGTCAAAACTGCTACTTTTGGAATACCTATATCCCTTCTTCCATCAAATAGAACCTGCACAAGTTCTCGAGGATTTGCTCTAGAAATAAAAATATCCTTTGATGGTGAATAAACATCAAAACTGAATGTTCCAGTAGCATAATCTTCATTATCCAACGCAACAGCTTGAAGATTTTGGCTAACTAGGGTAATGGAGGGTTGGGTTGCTATGGAAAAGGAGGAGTCGCTTTTATCGTTTACTTCGGCTGCGTTGTATTTGTGTACCATGATTTTATATCTTCCGTCCGGAATGACAAAGTTCCCTAATCCATTGCCGACAGTCCACGCAAAACTGTTTTGACCTGCTACTCCACTTATCACCGTCGCAATGGTATACGAACCGTTTTCAACAGAGGCGTTTAGAGAAACCTGCATCGCCTCTAATTGATTCCAAGTAATTGTCGCTTGTGTGCCACGAGTCAGTGTCTCTCCCCCATTTGGACTGATAACAGTGATAGAAGGTTGAGTGGCAGAAGTGATGGTGAAAGAATTTTGACTTATAGCTTTTGCAAGTCCATCTGAAGGAGTTCCACTCGGACCAATGTGATATATTTCAATTCTATAATCACCAGATGGCAACGAAGACGGAACAGTCCATCTATACGATAAATCTGACACTTTTACAATATCAATCGTCTGAGTAGGTAGAGGATATGACCAACCGCGAAGTTCGATCATTACTTTGCTATTTCTAGGCAAATTTTCAGCTTTCCATTTGATAGGATACGACTTTCCAGTTGTAAATGTTTCTCCCCCATTAGGACTAATAACAGTAATAGAAGGCTGGTTCGAATCAGACTCTGAGATTGTTACATCCACGACATTACTCAACACTCTCGTTCCACCAGCTCTGTCTGTCAAGAAAATTTTATAGTTTCCAGGGCGAACACTATCGGGAATACTCACTTGTGGATCCGCTGACATACCATCGCCGAGATATGGAAAATATCCCTCAGGGTGATTTGTAATATTTATCCTTCTCGTACCATTTGGTTTAGTCATTGTCACGAATATTTTAGGAATATGCGGATCTTGTATGTTAGTCCACCGAATAGCGTATGCAGTACCCGCACTCCAGCCACCCCACCCCTGAATCGGTTCTGTTATGATTAATTTATCACTATTGGTTTCTGTTATGCATGGTCTACCAGTAACTGAACTAAATTGCTCTCCGGAAGCACACTCTGGAGATGTTATAGGTGTAGCACAAAGTAATCCCGTATCTGAGTTGAACCTCTCACCGGGCGCACAACGGGCCGCACTCACAGAACCAGCGTTAATATTAAAAAGGCCTAGAGCAAAGGCCAAGGCAAACAAAACTAGTATGTATTTTTTCATACATATATTATACAACTATCCACTTTTTTGACAACAGCTAGTGTTGATAAAATCCTCTAGCCTCCGTATCCGGAAGCATTATTAGATTTACGCTTTTTTGTTTACACAGTTCTATTATTTTCTCATCATTCACCGAACCGCTGGTAGAAAAAATGGTTTTGATTCCCCTATTTATTAGCACTTCCACCGCATCTGGAAAAGGAAAAAAACTGTCGCTATATGCTACAGCGCCAGAAAGATCAGCAGAAAAATTTTCCTCGCGGAAGGTTCCAGCAAGGCTCTCGGAAGCGGGAGAATTTTTCTGCTGATCTGCACTAAACTTCGCCGCATCGTCTGCGCGAAAGATGGCAAGCTTAGCTGCACCGACGCGGTCTTGCTGTCCTACACCATTTCCTACCAATCGTCCATCTTTCACTAAAGTAATAGTATTACTGTTTGAAGTGCACCCAACAGCCCAAGCTAAAACAATATCTCGTATTTCCTCCTCTCCTTTCAGGAGAGGATTTGAGGTGAGGTCTGGTACAAAAGTATAATTCGGCTGGGTTAAAAAACCTCCCCGGACATAACGAAACCTAGAAGTCACATCAAGAGAGGACATTCCTGCTTTTTCTATCGCAGGATTTACTAAAATTCTACATTTACCTTTTTTGCGAGCGAGAATATCAATTGCTTCGGGGGTAAATTCTGGTGCTGCCACAATATCGAGCAATCTTCTCTGTTTCCCTTCTTTTATATCCGGAGAAAATTTATGAATCAATTCTTCGGCAATCTTTTCATCTACTTTAAAGTTGAGCATTACAGACCCGCCGAAAATCGCCCGCAAGTCACCCATGAGCATTTTATCCACTGCTTCAATTTTACTATCTACTCCCGCCTTCGCGTGGCCAAAGCCCGCTTCGGCGAAGCAGAGGCCCACCCCGCAGGCATTTCCATGTTTTGCGCCAATAGCGATGTCTGGTACTTTTGCAAAATTTTTCTCGAACCCAGCCCCGATGTGCGTCATCGTCTGCATCATCCTATCCAAATCACAAAAATTATTATAGCTCATCGAGTTGCCAGCTAAAAGTTTCCAATTGTGCAAAGCAAGTGGTTCTTCTTTCACATTAAGATTTTTATAAAAAAAAGCTGGTTTTTGATATGCATTTTCGCCATAAGCACATTCTTCTTTTTTCTCACCCAAAAAACCTCTGTATCCTTTTTGACTATGATATTTAGCGGAAAGAAGGCAATATCTGGAAATGGTAATCTCAACTTTTGAAGCCAGATTATTTAAGAATTCTTCTTGCTGTTTTCCTTTTGGCTCGCCATTTTTGAGCCACTCAATAACTTTTTCTCTATCCATAGGGTCGCAAACCACAATACGCCCGCCTTTCGCAGCGCTCCTAAGCATTGTCGGTCCGCCGATATCTGTCTTTTCTATCACTGATTCTCTGGTAGCGTTTTTGTTTTTGATTTCTTCTTCCAGTGGATACAAATCCACACAAACTAAATCAATAAAAGGGATACCGTATTTTTCTAATTCAGCTAGGTGTTCTGGTTTATCCAAAGCCAAAAGCCCGCCATGAATTTTGGGATGCAGAGTCACCACTCTGTGATCTAAAATGGGTGGCATTCCAGTAATTTCCGCCACATCTGTCACAGAAATACCTGCATCTTTCAAATATTTAGCAGTCCCACCAGAAGAAATTATCTTCCAACCTAAATCAACCAGACTTTTTGCAAAATCTGTAATGCTTTCTTTGTTATAAACAGATATCAGGGCAGTTTTTTGCATAAATGAAAGCGACTTATTGTTTTAGACAGACTTGCGCAGGCTGACGAGCCGAGCAGGAAGAAATTTTTAGTAAAAAATTATCTATACCGTATAAAATAATAAGTCGCTGAAATTATACTATTTAAGCTCAACTTTGTCACACATAAAATTCCTGCTGGAATTTTTGCGCCGACCCTTACAGGGTCAGTACACCTTTTGGATATTTTGTCTCGTTTTACTTACAAAATACCTCAAAAGGTCTTGCACTTGGGTCCCTACCCCAAGCTCCCCCGCCTCAGCGCTCAAAAAGTCATAACATGACTTTTTGCATCTCCGGCCGAAAAATTGAACGTTATTTTAGTTCAATTTTCCCTCCAGCTTCCTCAATCTTTTTCTTCAAGTCGTTTGCTTCTTCTTTCTTCATACCAGCTTTCAGTGTTCCTGGAGCAGCGTCCACCAAGTCTTTAGCGTCTTTGAGTCCTAGGCCAAGAGTTTCTTTTACTATTTTCATCACAGCTATCTTTTGTTCACCTGCAGAAGCCAGAACAACAGTATAAGTACTTTGTTCCTCGGCGGCTGGAGCAGCTCCACTGGCACCCCCGCCCACTGCCACAGCCGCAGCAGACACTCCAAACTTTTCCTCAATAGATTTTACAAGTTCATTTAATTCTAGAACTGAAGCTCCTTCGAGGTCTTTTAAAAATGCATCAAATTTTGACATAATATTTTTCTTTTAATTTAATAATCTATTTCTTCTTTGCTACTTCACCGACAGCAATAGCCAAGCGTTGCATAGGACTCTGGAGCAAGAATGCCAACTTGGAAAGTAATACTTCCCTACTTGGTATCATCGCAAGCTCTATCATCTTTTCTCCGTTAATAAACTTACCTTGAAAAATCCCACCCAAAATATTTAATATAACTCCTTTAGCTTTATGAGCTTTCTGAAAATTATATATTTCACGTGGTCCTGCTATTTCATCTTTAGAATACGCAATGGCAACTTCCCCAGTAAGTTCTGGAATCTCACCCTCTGCTTTGCCTTTGAGTGCGCGGGCAAGAAGCGTTTTTCTAGATACCTTGTATCCAACTCCTTCATTTCGAAGACTTCGACGCAACACAGTTTCATCACTTACTTTCAAGCCATGAAAATTGACAAAAACAAGAGATTCAGACTCTTTGATTGTTTTTTCAAGCTCTTTTATTATTTCTTCTTTTTTTGATTTTAGTAACATAATGTTTTTTAAATAAAAAAACGGCCTTATGAGCCGCAACCGTCATCCGCCAACTGGCGGAATATCGACCCACTAAATAGGATTTACTCACCCTTCGACTACGCTCAGGGTAAACCTATTTTCTTTGCGGTAAATACATACTAGCACACAATCAGGCTAAAGCAAGGCTTCAAGATAACAACCTATATTGAACCTGCATGTTTCAAAGTGATTTACCAGAAAAACACCCATCAACCCGACGGCGATCATGATAGTGAAAACAAGTAATGTTTTTAAAAAATGTTGGGTCATCATGGTTCTATATTATCACTATGACCCTGAGCTTGTCGAATGGGTCATGGATTCTATATTATCACCATGACCCTGAGCATATTGAAGGGTCATAGAATTAGCGATATCCATTCAGCCATAAAATGATAAACAGGATAACAAGAACCAGAAGAGCTGAATGCCAGGCATCCCAATGAGAATAAATATTTCTTTTCTTTAGAAAATCCGAAAACATCTTGGTCGCCTCCAAAAAAGCCAGAAAGGGCAAGATAGCGATCATCCACCAAATTTTAAAGATGACATCAAACATATTGGATTAATTGCCCTCCGCGCAAGGCTCTCCAGTAACTATATTGTAGAGATCCCCTTCTTTGCAAGGAATCTGTAAATCACCGACGTCCCCGCTACATGGTTCACCAGTCATTTGACTGAATCTATCACCCACCTTACAACCTTCGACTGCGGATTGAGTATCTGACTGTCTCGCATTCAACATGATAACTACTCCTACAATCACAACAACTAATATAACCCCCATAATTATCAAGTTCTTTTTGTTTGGTAATTTGGAACTATCTCCATTTGAACTTATATTGTTTTCCATATAATCTTTTGACGTATCAAATCAAATCTCTAATAATTTCGAACACTCTTTAATTATACCACATATTGCCAGACTGTTGGGCGAGTCGTGAAGTCAATTCTCTCGTCACCTCGCTTGATATATTTAATTGCTTGCCTTGCCGTATCATTGTACGAAGGCAGGTAAACTACTGATATCAGACTTATTTGATAGATGTAAGCAAATTTTTTACTCTCGCCAGCCGTTCTTCCGGTGAGCCAACCATCCTGACAAATGGAATTTTGTGCTTTTCTAAAATATCCCTGATCCGCTGGTCTACATCCTGTTGGAATTTAAAATCGGTTGTTCGCACGCCGTCGTCTTCGATAGCAAATTGTCCACTTGGTAAATACAGGACCAGATCATATTCACTAAATCTTGGCACTAATGTTTTAGTGGCAAATTCGATCAAGGATGATTCTTTGGGAAACAAAAGATGTATGTAGGCAAGCAGATCTATGCCACATCGGTCAGCCACCCACTCATCCTCTCCACTTTCTAATTCGATCTGCTTCGCGATCAGCCAGAGCTCTGTCTCCGTCGTGGCAGTGTGATCGAGTTTATATCCTGCTTCTATCGCAAGTCGCGCCGCTTCAGGCAAAATTTTAAGATCAGGATAGTGGCTGTTGATTTGTCGAGCTAGAGTAGTTTTACCCACGCCTTGCGCGCCAATAATTGCAATTTTCATACTGTTTTGGTCACAAATATTTTTTTACTAAAAATTTCGCGACCCGCTTCTCGCGCCGTCGCGCTGCGAACTCACAAATACTACGTATTTGTGCCTTCCTCCCAACCCGCCATATATTTTTTTTGTCTTTCTGATAAAATATCAATTTTTACTCCAAAACTTTTTAATTTTAGAGTTGCAATTTTTCTGTCTAGAACTTCAGGTAAAGTATGCACAGAATTTGTGAGTTTTTTTGCATTTTTAAGTATAAACTCTGCAGCTAAAGCTTGATTTGCAAAACTCATATCCATCACAGATGCGGGATGCCCCTCGGCGCTTCCGAGGTTTACCAGTCTTCCGCCTGCAAGCACAAATACTGTTTTATTACTCTTTAATTCGTAACTTTCAACAAAATCGCGCATGCTTTTTTTGCTTTTGGACATTTTACGAAGCGCAACCAGATCGATTTCGACATCAAAATGCCCAGAATTTGAAATAATACATCCGTCTTTGATCACTTTAAAAATATCTTCGCTAACCACATTCGTATTGCCGGTAACCGTACATATGAAGTCGGCTTCTTTTGCAGCCTCATGCATAGGCATAACTCTAAATCCGTCCATAAAGGCTTCTATGGCCTTGACCGGGTCTATCTCCGTAACGATAACGTTGGCGCCCAATCCCCGAGCTCGCATCGCAAGCCCCTTTCCACACCAACCATACCCCGCGACCACAAAAACCGAACCGGCAATCAATTTATTTGTAGCTCGAATGATGCCGTCCATAGTGGACTGCCCAGTGCCATACCTATTGTCAAAAAAGTGCTTGGTCATAGAATCATTTACCGCAATGACTGGGAAAAGGAGCTTGCCTTCCTTGGCCATAGATTTCAATCGGGTGACTCCGGTAGTGGTTTCTTCTGTTCCGCCAATAATTTTATTTGATTGAGATATATTTGAAGAATGAAGCATCGAGACCAAATCGGCGCCATCATCCATGGTTATGTGCGGTTTGGCATCAAGCACAGCTTTCAGATGTTTGAAATATTCCTCTTTGCTTTCTCCTTTTTTAGCAAAAACCGGAATTTTGAAATGCTTCACCAAAGCTGCTGCCACGTCATCTTGAGTTGAGAGAGGATTGGAAGCGCATAGAAAAGCATTCGCTCCCCCCTGTTTCAATGCAATTATTAGATTAGCTGTTTCAGCGGTAACATGCAGGCAAGCGGCAATATTCATGCCTATGAAAGGTTTTGTTTTCTTGAAATTAGCTTCGATACTTGCAAGCACCGGCATATCTCTCTTGGCCCATTCTATCCTATCCATTCCCTTTTTCGCCAAATTTATGTTTCTGATGTCGTATTTCATGGTTTTATTGTATCAAATGATTATAATAGCGTCGATCTTCGACATTTACGAAGGTTTTTTTATCTAATGCATTTTTTATTTCTCTAATACCGTCTAAAACAGTGTGCTCGGGTCGAAATCCCAGCTCTTGCTCTATTTTCCCAAATTTTACCCGATAGCTACGCTGGTCAGTCATGGCGTCTAGCGTCTCAACTTGCACTTCTGGAAAAACTTCTTTGACTAAATTTATAAGGTCTGATATAAGATAATTTTCGGTATTACCACCAACATTAAACACTCTCCCCCCCACTTTAGAAAGAGACGCTTCGAGAATTGTGAGCACCGCTTTTACGACATCACTGACATGTATTAGGGGACGCCATTGATTCCCTCCAAAAACGGTAATTTTTCCTTCATGGTGCGCCTTCTTGCTGAAAATATTCACCACCAAATCAAAGCGCATACGATGTGAAAGACCGTAGACCGTGGAAAGACGAAGAATAATCGGAGAAAATTTTTCGTCGGCCAAACGGATAATATCCCGCTCGGCGTAAATTTTGGTTTCCCCGTAAAAATCCATGGGGCGAAGAGGTGAAAGTTCATCTACTTCATTTTCATCGTCAGATTTTCCATACGTACTGCATGTGGAAAAATAAATAAAACGCTTGATACCATAGGCCTTGGATATCTTTGCCACATTCACTGCTCCTAAATAATTTGTCCTGATAGCAAGATCCTGATTGGCGGCGCATGCTGCTTCTCCGACAATAGCCGCTGTGTGCACCACTGTGTCGACATCGATCATGTTCCGCTCCAGAGAGGCCGTGTCTAAGATATCACCTTTAATAATCTGAAGATTGGGCGAAGATTTAAACGAAGCTAGTGATTCTACGCCAAACATCATTTTGTCGTAGACTTTTACTTGATAACCATTTTTTAAAAGCTCGGATACCAACATAGATCCGATATATCCCGCCCCTCCTGTTACAAGCACCGTTCCCAGCTTTGCTCCATTTAGAAACTTGGACGTCCGAGGAAAAAACATTGGTTCTTTCCCCACACGAAACACTTCGGGATTACCACGCATGATTTGCCAATATATTCTTTTGGAAAAGCGCAAAGTCACGGTAAATAAAAAAAGGAGCATGGTATATATAAGAATGATGGAACGCGGAAATTCCTCAAATGGTGGCGCGTCGCGAAAAAGAAAGAGCCCGGTACCAAGAATAAACACAGAAAAAAGGACTCCCTTCCCAATAGAAGGAAGGTCGGTCAAACTAATAAAAGAATAGGGGAAACGATACAATCTAAAAAAAACAAACACAATCGGTGTTATGATCAGCGCGGAGGCCATAAACCAGAGAAATCCATCGTACCGAGCTCTTGGAATGACACCATCAAAACGAATCAAAAATGCCATATATGTCGCAAGCGCAACAAGTCCAAGGTCGGCAAAGAATGTTACAGACACTTTATGCTGTTTTACAAAAGATATGAGTTTATTCATGGAAAAATGCTTTTATCTCCTTTGCCATAAAATCCATTTCATGTTTCGTGAGTGTTGGAAACATGGGCAAAGTAAGAACCTCATTCGATATCGCTTCGGTTTCGGGAAGATGCCCTTTTTTGAATCCTTTCGATTTGTAAAATTGAGATAGATGCACTGGCGGAAAATACACCTTTGCCATGATGCCTTTTTCATTTAGGTGTTTTTGCAGAGCATCTCGCTTATTTTTTCCTCCCCCCACACGCACGATATACATTTGAAAAATGTGGCGGTTGTTTTTGGGTTCCGTCGGCACAGAAATTTCATGAATATTTTTTAGTTGCTGTGATAAATAAGCCGAATTTTTTCTGCGAGCGGTAATCAATTTCTCAATCTTTTTGAGCTGAGTGCGCCCCAATGCGGCAAGAATATTTGAAAGTCGGAAATTATACCCGAGCTGAATATAATCCAGATATTCAGTGGTTTTAAAATAATCCTTGGTATCGGCTCGGCCGTGAGAGCGAAGAAGTCTTAATTGTTCATAAATATCTCGGGAATCGGTGACAATAGCACCACCCTCGCCGGTGCTGATAACTTTTGGACCGCACAGACTAATCATCCCCGCACATCCGAAAGAACCAACTTTTTTCCCCTTGATGGTTGCTCCAAGGGATTCAGCGGCATCTTCGATAAGCAACAATTTATGTTTTTCCGCCACCCGCTTCAACTCTTCTATCTTGCAAGCAAGCCCTCCGATGTGAACAGGAATGATAGCTTTGGTTTTTTTAGTAATTTTTCGTTCCACATCTTTATAATCAAGTCCAAAAGTCTCGCGCTCAATCTCAGCAAAGACCGGCGTGGCTCCCACAAAAAGAACCGCATTTGCGGTGGAAATAAAGGTAAATGAAGGCACGATAACTTCGTCTCCCTTGCCGATGTGAAGCGCAAGCAAAAGTGCATGTAGAGCCGCGGTGCCGGAACTGAAAGAGACGGCGTATTTTACACCCGCATATGCTGCAAGCTCCCGCTCAAAAAAAACAATATCATCTCCAGTTGCCCAATTCATACCACTTTTGATGATTCGGGAAACAGCATTGATGTCTTTGCTATCCGAATGCAATTTAAATAAGGGAATTTTCCAAGTCATAAATTTATTTACTTGATCTTCGCCGGAACACCAAAAGCTACAACATTGGGAGGTATATCACTTTTAACGAGCGACATTGCCCCAACCACAGCATTCTCTCCCACTGTCACCCCCGGCAAAATGACAGAGTGGGCGCCTATTTTACAATTCTTTTTTAACGTTACCTTGCCACGCTTATCATCAATGGTCGACTCTGAATAAATTGCGCAATGCGCGCCGATTTGTACTTCATCTTCAATTACAACGCCATATTTGGCGTTGATTAAAGTAAAAGCACCAATATCAGTTTTGTCGCCCAATTTAAAACCGTCAACACCAATAACTTTCCAGTGCCACTTTGTTAATTCTCCTTCCTTAATATCCGGCCTTGACCAGTTTTTAAATCTGTCTTCCATAGTTTAAAATCCCTTTCCTGATATTACCAAATATACAGCCTTAAGTAAAATTTTAATATCCAACCATAAACCTCTTTTGTTTTGGTATTCCCTGTCATATTTTTTTATTTCTTCCTCAGAAAGGCGTACTCTTCCACTCACAATCGCCAAAGAAATACACCCTGGTGTTATGGAAAGTCGCTCTTCTAGGTTTGGATCGGCGTCTATTCGAGGCTGATAATACGGTCTTGGGCCAACCAAACTCATATCTCCTTTCAAAACATTAAAAAACTGTGGAATCTCGTCCACCCCCGTCTTGCGCAACCATTTCCCAACCCGTGTAACTCTTGGATCATTGCTATTGATCTCCCAATCTCTCACTTGTTGAACAGCTATATCAACCTTATCCGCATCTTTAGCCATCGTGCGAAACTTAAGAATCTTAAAAATCTTCTTTTTGTACCCAACACGCGACTGCGCAAAAAATACCGGTCCTGGCGAATCCATTTTTATAAATAAAGCAATGACAAACAGTAATGGAGCAAGCAAAAGAAGAGCGAGAGCGCTTATTGTAATATCCATTATTCGTTTTACGATAAAATACATCATTTTTTAAGTTTAGTTTGAATCAATCTCTTATATTCTCTATCTAATCGCTCAAATACAATACGCTCATCAAACTCTTTTTCCATTTTTAGTCTACCGGCCTTGCCCATAAACTTTGCCTCTTTAGGATGCTCTAGCATAGAGATAAGTGCCTCTCCCAGCATATCTCCGTTTTTATGCGGAACAAGTTTACCGGTTATCCCATCATCCACTGCCTCACGGCATCCACGAACATTTGTAACAACAACCGGCAATTCCATTGCCGAGGCTTCTAAAATAGAGGTACCAATTCCCTCTCTCCACGAAGGAAGAGTAAAAACATCCATTACTGGAAGAATTTCATCAACATCTGTTCTTTTCCCCAAAAAAAGAGTGTTGTTTTCTATTCCGTATTTACTTGCAATCTCAGGTTGAAATCCATCCTTTTTTTCTGGTTCAGTAAACCCAACAGAAACAAGTAATGCGCTGGGGAATTTAAGAACGACCGTCCTCATTGCTTCAAAAAGATCAAAGTATCCTTTCTCCCTAACTAGTCTAGCTACAATCCCAACTACGGGAACTCCATCAGGAATCCCCAACTCCTTCTTTTTACTAATTACAAATTCCTTAGAAAAACGGTTCGGATTGTACTTATCAATATTAACCCACCCGCCAAAATATTTCATTTTATTAGGACCTGCAATATGCTTCTCTCCCGCCACAACTATGTCTTCTTTATTCACGGAGAAAACTAAATGCGCATTGGAAGCTATAATGCACTCCATCCACATAAAAATCTGCTTGTGTAACCAAGAAGAATTTTCATGAAAATAAAAGCCATGATTGGTGTGAATGATGATAGGTATACGAGCCAACCTAGCCGCCAGCGTACCTAAAAATCCAGCCTTCGGTGTATGAGTATGCACCACATCAGGTTTTTGTTCGCGAAAATATTGTATAAGCCGCACAAGAGCTGTAAAATCTCGCAATGGAGTAATACGGCGCGTCATAGAAATTTGTTTTACTCTAATCCCTGATCGTTCAATCTCGGAGACCCATGGTCCGGGCGAACAAACAGCCGAAATATCATAACCCTTATTTTTTAGAAAAAGTAGCTGATTAAGCAGTAAAAATCTAAGGGCTATGTCGACAGTTGCAATATGGCATACTTTGGTCTGGGATTTTGTCTGCATTGAATTTAATCTACTTTTTTAAACCAAACATCACCCTGGTAAGGTGATCCCTTTTTTAATTTCTCAACAGAAAAACCCCTATTTATCAGAAAACTTTTTAAATACTCTCCATTATTCTTATATTGATTTAAGTGATTATGATACTCCATTCTAATTTCTTTAATTCTTTTAAAATAAATGTCCGGTAGATTATATAAAATCTCGTATTCTGCGCCTTCGCAATCTATTTTTAGAATATCGCACTCACTTATTTGATTTTCATCAAAAATATCTTTTAAAGAGATACAATCAACTTCTAAAAAACTTTGTTTACTTACGCCTTCTCTGTCATTATGTAAAACATTAAATGGTGAACTCCCCACTGGTAGAAACGAGTGAAAAGGCGACTTGCCTAGATATAGTTTTCTTTTCTCTCGCTTAGCCGCCACTCCAAGATTAAAAGCAAAAACTCTGTTTTCTAGTTTATTAAGCTTTATATTTTCTTCTAATAAGTGAAAATTGTCTGGCATCGGTTCGTAGCTGTAAACAACATTGCCTTTACCAGCAGAAAATATTGAAAAAACTCCTATATTCGCTCCGACATCTATTATAACAGAATCATTAGGGATGCCACCGTAATCTCTTTTGATAAAAATTACGGCTATAGTAGTAGCACTAACAGAGTCAAAAGTTTTTATTCTAAGACCGTTTCTGAAAATATATTCGGCGGCTGTATTTCGAAGATGGGCATAATTCAATAAAAAAATTGGCCAATTTTTAATTTTAAAAATGATTACTGGGAGATATCTCAAATAACTTATTATCTTAATGATTTTTCTCATTATGTATTTATTTTAAAAACAGCCTCTTTATTTTAGTAAGGATGAAACTAACGCGATATCTGATGGAAATAAAAGAAAATAAGTATGATAACCAGCCGAGTATATACCCCTTCAAAAAATTTGGAAACTCATTTTTATACCTCTTTCTTGCAACTATAGCCAACCAAAGGTGGTGACGCATATTTTTACTAGAGCGCCCTTCCTTTGAAAAAATAGACCGCACAAAATATTCTGGGAAGTTATAATACTTTCCGCGCTTGCCAAATTTCATCCATAGTTCCCAATCTTGTGAGTAATCAAATTCTTCATCATAGCCCCCAACACTTTCCCAATCTTTTTTCCTAAAAACAACCGCGACATGTACAATGGGATCTGTAATAAGCATTATACCTCTGATGGCCTCATCGGTTTCAGGAAAAAGCTGCCGAGATATCTCTTTGCCATCACCGTCAACTCGAACAATGCCACCGCCAACAACTGCATACAGAGGGTGTTTGTCTAAAAACACTACTTGTTTTAGTAATTTTGCTTTATCCATCCAAGCGTCATCGTCATCAATCCTCGCAATATATTCTCCCCTTGATTCTCTGATACCCTTATTTAAAGAACGGACAAATCCAATATTCTCTTCATTTCTTATAATTCTAACGCGTGAATCTTTTCGCACTATTTCCTCAATTCCAACTTTGGTTTCCTGGTCTGAATAATCATCAACCAAGATTACTTCTAAATCAGAATACGATTGATTAAGCACACTATCCAACGCATCACGCAACGTTTTTAAGCGATTGCGGGTTGGCAGAACAACTGACACAAGTGAAGTTTTCATAGCTTAAAATGCTCTATTATGACACGTGGGTGTTCGCCAATAAAATCCAGCTCTGGGTAATCTTGCGGATTCGGTTTTTTGCGGTCTCCAATTTTATAGCCCAAGTCATGACGCTCTCTTGAATTGAGTTTATAGTGAAAATATGTTCCAGCATGCAATTGTTTACCAAAACGTACATACAAATGCTTTGCCAAGATATCGCGTGGATTCATCAAACTCCCGGACCTAGTTTCCCTTATCACACTTCTCTGGGGCTGAATGTTGGTGTCACTATAGATACGGTGGGGCATATTATTAAAAATGCGCTTCTCATAAGAATTTACATAATGCTTAAAGTCTCTAAAAAAGGTCATCTCGTTCCCCGTTATCAAGTCTAAATCAAATTGTCCATCGCTTATAATTTTCTTTATCTTTTCCATCATCTCATCGCTAAAGAATTGATCCGAGTCACACGTCATAAACCATGCACCCGGCTTCCATTCCTTAGACAAACTTATCATGTGTTGAAAATTTAACCCCTCATTGCGCTGATATGGTGTCCTTATCATTGACACAATGAGAAATTTCCACCTAGCAAATCTAAATATTGTCCACCATGGAAGATGTTTATGTCCAAGAAGTAATAGCCAAGCTGATTTTAGAATCCCTGGGCGAATAGGAGAAACAACGCGCGCATTTTTATGTGTTTCAATAAAGTTCTCAAGAATTTCTCTAGTGCCATCTGTTGAATGGTCAAGGATTTTCGGATTAAATGCCCCATCACAAATAATAACCTCAACCGGATTCAATTCCTCAATTTGTGCTAACGAAGGCTGAACAAAACGACTTTCGTTCCAATATGTCGCCAGAACAATAAGTGGTAGTTTATTACTTTTTGTTTCCATACAGAAAATTATAAATATAATATTTCCAACGTTGATATTCAACAACCCCAAACGGAACAAAGGCAAGCAACAAGAAAAACGCCGGCATGCGAATGCGTGTTGTAATGCCAAAATTATTTATATAAATGGTAAGGATAAGGAAAAGCCCGAAACTAAATATCGCAAGTGACAATACTCTGTGTCGAGATCGTAATGTATGTATGATACCTAACAACGCCAAAACACTTAGAATAGTCCATGGAATTGTTTCTAAGAGAGCGAGGTAATGTCTATCTGCAGTGAACTGCCAAGGAAACGGACCAATTGCCACAAAAGCAAAAGATTTAGGGAAGGTGGTAATAAATGCCATAGGGCTTCCGAAACTAACTTTTAAATCAACCGTAGAAGTAAAACCACTATTTTCTCCTGAAGATGAAGACTCTTCTAAAAGCTCACCAAAAGGTGTAGATGGGGTGGGAGGAGGTACGGGATCAACAATAGGCGTGGGTGGGGCAGATGATGAAGGAGTAACATCAACAGGCGTAGATGGGGCAGGTGGAGGCGGAGAGACAACATCAGGGGCAGGTGGGACGGATGAGGGCGAAGCAACATCTTTGCCTGTATAAGCAATATCCTGGTAATAAGTAAGGGTATCTGGATTTGTATAATGCCGAAGTGTTGAAAATCCATAGTATCCCATTCCAAACATCTGTGGAATAAAACCGAGCAGAAAGATCATCCCAAGCCCATAAGCAAAACGCGCTTTGATCGGTTTGCTCGAAAGCAAAAACCAAGAAATAGAAAAGGCCATCAAAAGAACAATCCCCACATAGAAACGGAAGTGAGTCAGTGCTATTAGGGATATATAAAACAATGCAAATAATCCCCAAGAGAAACGTTTCAAAATACGAAGCATTAGAAACGCTCCCACCAGCGCAAATAAAACTACAAAAACATCTTTCAGGAGCAAGCTGGAGTAAAATAAAAAGCTGGGATACAGATTTGCCAAGAGCCCAATACCAAACGCCCACCGAAACGATTGTGAGAATTCAAGTACTATAAAATATAAGAGCATAATCCCCACTGATGCAACAAATGCATTGAAAAGTTGCCCGACCACCATAGAGGGGACAGTGAAAAAATAAACATACCCAATAATAGTGGGAAAGTGGTGGGGAACCCCTCTTATTTCTATGTCTGGCAAAAGATTCCCTTGTCCGATTTCGTCGGTAATGAGCACAGCGGTTTTGTGATAGCTACCATAATCTCCCCCGCCTCCACTAAAAGGTTGAAAGTCAAATGCATAAATAAAAAGAACCGCGAGAATATGTATCAATAAAGAAATTCCAAATAAAATATACGCTCGCCTATCGCGCATACCGAGCTTCCACATAATCGCTCCCAAGACACCTGAAAGACCTAAAATAAAAAGAAGTCCTATAAAAATATTCATGCCAAACTAGTATACAATTCTATGTATTTTTTAACAACCAGATCAATAGAAAAATTTTCCTCTATACGCTTCCTCGCTCGTTCCCCGAGCGCCTTACGTTCTATATCTTTCATCTCAATCATCTGCCGAAAGGCATTAGCTAAAGCCACCTGATCACTAGGCGGCACCATCAAACCAGTATCTCCGACAATATAGGCAGAATCCCCTGCGTCGGTTACAACACAAGGAACGCCACAAGCCATCGCCTCTCCTATCACATTCGGGAATCCTTCTGAAACCGAAGAAAGCACGGCAACATCAAAAGCAGCGGTAATATTTTCTATGCCCTCACACTCACCTAAAAGGTGTAACCGGGGAGCTATATCTATTTCGTTAATCCATTCTGTGAGCAGCTTATTTTTATCAGTCATTCCCCTACCGCACAAAACAAAATGCAGATCCTTGTATCCGTTGAGCAAAATTTTAGCCGACTGGATGAGAGTTTTTTGATCTTTTGATGGATCGAACCGCGCGACAGATCCAATAATAAAAGACGTTGGAGAAATTCCTATCTTTTGACGAAACAAAATTCTCGCTTCTGTGTCGGGACGGAACACTTTTAAATCAAAACCGTTTGGAATTACAACCATTTTACTTGCTTCATATCCCAAAGCTTCGTGATTTTTTTTACCTCGTATTGAATTTATAATAATATTCCCAGGAATAAAGCGAGAAAGAAAAGCTCCAACTTGTGCGACCAATATAGTCCTCCGCTTATTCAGTTTTGGATTAAGATCACTTTGTCTTATCCCCCACACAACTGGTATTTTCTTAAAACAGAGCGTCGCCGCGAGTCCGCCAACAAGGTTTGCATGATACATCCAAGTCTGCACAACATCAGGATTACTCTTTCGGAGCCAGAGCGCAAGACGAATAACCGTAATTGGTAAATCAATTTCTTTCATATTAAGAGCGCGCACGGGTACACCAAGCTTTTGTATCTTCTCACCAACTAAACCGACATCTGTGAGAGATATCACTTCATGTAGAAATTCTTTGCCGGAGGAATGTTGCAAGATCTTATACAGCATCATTTCAGCCCCACCGACATTAAGACCTGTAATAACATGAATAATTTTCATTTCCTTTTAATTACAAAATTAACAAAATCTTGATATTGTTTTACAATGTTTTCTATCGAAAGGCTCTCTGATTCTTTTCTCGCGTTTACGCCACACCGCAGAGCAAATTCTCTATCGCGAAGCATCCGCTCTATGCCCCGAGCCATAGCCTCTATATCCCCCGGCGGGACCAGCAAGCCGTTTATTCCATTATGCACAATTTCGTTCGGGCCATAATTGCAATCAGTGCTTACCACCGGCACTCCGAGAGCAAAGGCTTCTGGAATTACATTACCAAATCCCTCCCAAAGCGAAGATAGAACAAACACATCCGCATTTGCGAAAAATGAATAGGGATTTTTCTGGAATCCCGGCAAATCAACATACTTGGCAATTTCCAGTTTTTTTACTAAACCAAGTAAATCATCGCGAAGCGGACCCTGCCCTAAAATAATAAGCTTTGTACCTTCCGGCTTTTCGGCGCGCGCAAACGCCTGAATAAGCGTGGCAAAATCCTTTTGGGGAACAAGTCTGCCCACGCCCAAAACAACTGGTGGATAATTATCTTGCAACCACGGATGATGCGTCAGTTCTTTAGCTTTATTCTGAATAAAATCGAAATCAATAGGGTTATAAATAACGCGAAATTTATCCTCTGGAATTCTTAGAAATGCTTGAACATTCTTCTGTAAACCCCTTGAACCTCCTAGCGATGCCGCTGATAGGCGGTACAAAAAACGCACAAAAGGTAGAACGATTTTAGGAACATGCTCGTACACATATTCCATAACGTTTCGCTCTGCGGTTATTATTTTTACATCGCTCATACTTATAGCTTTAGCTAGAAGCACCGCAATATTACTGTGATGCATAAAGGAAATTACCGCATCCGGCTTCTCCCGCCGAAAAAGAAATGCGAGAGGAACTATACAGCCACGTACGTGGACCTTGCCAAGATCGCGCACCGCAAGATTAGCTGGAAGCGCAGAAACATATTCTCCTTCTTTCTTGCCTACAACAAGAGTTGTATCAAATAATTTTGGGTCAAGGCGCGAAGCAATTTTAGATGAAACTCTTTCGGCGCCTCCCCCTTTCAAAGAAGGAATAAACACAAATAACTTTATTTTTTTCATGCGATATTTTCCCGTATGATATCACACACATAAGCTATGTCCTCTTCTCTAATATCGGGGTACATCGGTAGAGTAACAATCTCTTCAGCGATTTTCTCGGTAACAGGCAAATTAGTGGGATATTTTTCTTTGTAATAGTCTTGCAAATGCACTGGTGGGTTGAAATGAACCGAAACTTCTATGCCTGCATCTTTTAATTTCAGTATAAATTTGTTTCTTTTTTCTTTTGCAACTCTCACTGTATACATTTGGTATACATGTTTTCTGCCTAGTTTCTCAACTGGCGTAACAACCCCCGGTATCGCAGAGAGTAAATTATTATACTTTGCGGCCGCAACCCTTCTCTTTTCATTCATTGCATCCAATTTTTTTAGCTGAACCGTGCCAAGCGCAGCAAGAATATTACTCAAACGAAAATTATATCCAGGCATAACCGCTGAACGATATCCAACATGCGGTGGATTAACCGACTTTGGAATGCCATGCGCAGAAAGAAGCGCAACTGTTTCAGCAATTTTTTTGTCATTAGTGGTTAGCATCCCACCCTCACCAGTTGTCATATTTTTCGTGGGAAAAAAAGAAAAACACCCCACACCGAAAGAACCGGTTTTTTCGCCTTTGTATTCTGCTCCTATAGCCTCTGCAGAATCTTCAATAAATAAAAGTTTATGTTTATCGGCAAGCTCTTTGAGCTCTTTGATCGGACCCGCCTGTCCTCCAAAATGCACAACCATAATAGCCTCGGTCTTAGGCGTGATAAGAGCCTCTACGCTCTTTGGATCTAGCATATAAGTTTCTTCATCAATATCTGCAAAACGGGGCACAGCGCCGGCAGTGACAACCGCATTGGCTGAAGCAGAAAACGTAAAACTGGGCAAAATCACTTCGCCTGTAATGTTGTGCGCCTTTAGCGCCAAAAACAGAGCTGCCGTGCAAGAATTTAAAGAAACCGCGTGTTTGACGCCGATATAAGACGCGAACGCCTCTTCAAACTCCTTGTTTTTAGGCCCATGGGTCAACCAACCCGAAGCTAGAACCTCACGAACAGCGTTCAACTCCTCTTCTCCGATATCTGCCTTACAAAGAGGAACTTTGCAGGACATTTTTGAATTATTCTCTTGCATCATCCGTATAAAATTGCTTAAAAAACTGATAATATTTTTCTACTCCTTGCTCAAGTGAATATTTTGGATCATATCCGATAAGTTTTTTTGCTTTTTCAATACTTAGTGCCCCTCGCTCCGGTCGGTGAAAGTCCGGTGAAGTTATTTCAATTTTTAATGGGTGCCCAATAAGATTTTGAATAATATCAACAGCCTCTTTTAGTTGTCTACCCTCACCTCTTGTAATATTGAATATTTGATTTTCGGCTTTAGGATGAAAAGCCGCGAGAATGAAACCATCTGCAATATCTTCCACAAAAGAAAAGTCTAGCTTTGATGTCCCCCCATTGTGAAGTTTAATCGGACGATCTTCAAAAGCATTCTCCAAAAAAATCTGAACAACTCGACGGTTCACATCACCAGGGCCATAAATAGCAGATGGTCTTATAATGGTGTACGGTATTCTATACCTCCTTGCGTACGCCTCTGTAAGAACTTCACCGGCAAGCTTTGTACCTCCATATATACTCTTGGGTTTTTTGGGGTGCTCCTCATCAGCTGGATTATGTTCAAAATCTCCATAAACCATACTTGATGAAGTATAGACAAAACGTCGCACAAAATTCACATCTTTAATAATATTTAAAATATTAATTGTGCCATCAATAATGCTCGAAATCGCTTCATCCGGATTCTTGTCTCCAATATCAGCTATTGGGAGAGCGGCCAAATGAATAATTACAGACGGCTTGTGGTCAAGAATAGATTTTTGTAGAAATGACTTGTGAGAAGTATCTCCCCTTACAAAAATCACTTTGTCTTTAGTACCTTGAAAACGGCTCTGAAATTGCCTTTCTAAAAACTTAGAGTCGAAAAAAGGGTTTGAGTATCGAATAAATGCATCGTAGACAACAACCTTATATCCCTCCGCAACAAGTTTACTCGCAATGTAAGACCCGAGAAACCCTGCTCCTCCGGTGATGAATACTGTCTCTTGATTTACCATAACATCTATCTTAACAAATTATTGGATTTATGTATACTTGAGATATGAATAGGGTACGTATAGAAAAAGTAAAAGCAGTAGATGAAAAAACATATAATGCAATCCGCAATCTGCTGACACAACTCTACCCCGAAATACCGCCTCTAGAATTTGAAAAATTCCAAAGAGTGGTAAATAGCCCAAACGTAAGTATGTATATTGCAACGATAGGCGGAGAAATAGTTGGCACATCGGAGCTTGCTTCTTATGAAAAACTGGGGGGAGAAGTATGGACTATCGAGGATGTTGTGGTTGATGAATCTGCGCGAGGCAAAGGAGTCGGAAAAAAACTTACAGAACAAATGTTAAAAGATGCCCAAGAAAGAGGAGCAAGGTGTGTTGACCTTTCAACGAGAAGAGAGGGAGCGCGCAGATTTTATATAGAAAAATGCGGATTTAAAGACAAGGCAGAGAGTCGCCCATTTTGGGGCCTTCGTTATACACTCTGAACTGCTTCCATAAATTTTTCGTAAAAAGATTTTGGGGTATAGAACTGTTTGACAGAATTTAAACTATTTTTACTCATCTCCTGAAGACGAGGAATCGCCAAACTCACTTTGTCTTTCAAATCGGAAACATCTTCACTCTTAAAAATATATCCATTCTCTCCATCTTTCACATACCACCTAAAACCATTCGTATCGCTACAGATGACAGGGAGTCCCGCGCCCATAGCCTCTAAGGGAGAATAAGCGAGAGGTTCGTTGGAACTAGGGAGAACAAAAAGATCGTGCTTTGCATATTCTCTAAGCACTTCGTTATGCTCTAAATTAGTCTTTATCTCCACTGTCTGCTCTAAGTCATACTTTTTAATATAAACCCGCATTTTGTTAAAATACTCCGGACTATTCCCACTTAATGCGCCGATAATCGTAAGACGAATATCCGACTTTTTCAAAGAGTCATAAAAAGCTTCGAGTAGAAGCAGGTGGTTTTTTCTTTCCTGATAAATCTTCCCCACAGAGATAATTCTAATAGGCCTCCTGACAGGAGATTTCTCTTGGGCTTGCGGCTCTATAGCAAAAGGCACATAAAAAGCTCTTGGGTGAAATTTGGGATATCTCATATCTCCAATAATTGGGGTAATCCAAAGAGAACCGAAAAACCGAAGCATTAATCTTACGGTTATTTTTTTTACCCATGACATTGTTTGGTATAGTGGTGTTTGGCTGTATATGAAAACTTTTCGTTTCTGCATTCGTGCTATAAGCATAGAAACAAATACGAATAAAAAAGATCTGGGATCTCTCACAACAACAATATCAGGGTCTAGTGCTTTCATTTCTCTGTAACACGAAAGTATTTTCGGCAAACCAAAACTAGAACGTGGGATAAGACTCGGAGTAAGCGCGCTATAATTTTCCAATGGCTCCTTTCTCCATACCCAAAACCGCACCTCATGGTTATGATCGGTTAGACTCTTCACCCAATAATACTGATTATTATGAAAGCGTGGAGCTATGAATAAAAATTTCATATGTCTTTCTTGGGCCTGCATAAGACTCCGATGTGCATAGCAAAAAAATTAAGAAAAAATGGCGTAGCATAATGCTTTCGTGTTTTGGGTACCATTCCCCGTCCTTTAAATTTCAAAATTTCAAAATATGGAGCTAATCTCTGTGGGAGAGAACGCGCTGTAAATAATTTTTTATGATAGTCCTGCGTTAAAAACTTCTCTGCTTGTCCAAAGAATGCGCGCAGACGAAAACTCCAGTAATTATAATTCGGGGTGGTGATAATCACATATCCATTTGGTTTAACCACTCGCTTTAACTCGCTTAAATAATGATCTGTATTCCACAGATGTTCTATTACCTCCAAAGAAACAACCAAATCAAAAGAATTATCTGGAAAAGGTAATTTTTCTTCCTCCAAATCAACAAGCACACTCTTGTATCCTTTTTCTTTAAGTTCTTCAAAAAGCTTTTTTGTCCCTTCGACACAATTTACTCTGTATCCACGCTTTGAAAGCATATCAGTAAACTCACCTTTACCTGCTCCAACATCAAGGACATCATTGCCAAATTCCCTACCAGCCATAATACCAAGAGCAAGTTCATACTCTATGCGATCGAGTTCATACTTGCGATTAGCTTCTCCAAAATCCTTATAAATTATTTCTTTCATTTGATAAAGTCATTATATACATAAAACTCTATTTGTACTATTTTATTCGCTTTTCATTAGAAAAAAAAAGTGTATAGTTAAAATATATGGAAAAATTCATATATGGATTATTATCCCACAAAACTGGAAATGTGGGAAATGAAATACAAAGCGTGGCGACATTACAATTTCTTCCCCGCGTTGACCTACGCCTTGATGCAGGTACCCTCAACAAAGTAAAAAGCAAAAACAAGATAAGAATTATCATGAATGGATGGTTTAGCCATGAACCGCACAATTGGCCGCCATCGGACATCATAGACCCGCTGTTCCTCTCGTTCCATATTGCACAGTGCGCCGTTGAAAACTTTACTTCACCAAAATCAATAGACTACTTCAAGAAACATGAACCTATTGGCTGTAGAGACACGCATACGCAAAAAATACTTGAAGATAAAGGAGTGCAAGCATACTTTTCAGGATGCCTGACTTTGACACTCAAAAAGCCATCCGTAGACAAACACAACAATATAGTAATCGCTGATCTTGAAAAAGAGGCTGAAAAAGTATTGCCAAAAGAAATACGAGACCACTCTATATACACCAACCATTGGGGATACTCTCAATATACGAAAAAAGCATCTGCTCTTATCCCTCACCCTTTGAAATCTTTTATAAGAAAATTAGGGCTTAACACACTCTCATGGTTTTTTCTAAACAAGATCCAAGAAGGAGATAAATTTAAGAAGGCTCGTGAACTGCTCAAAACGTACGCTGGAGCAAAACTTGTGGTAACTTCAAGGCTCCACTGCGCACTTCCTTGCTTGGCGTTTGGCACGCCTGTCATATTTGTATATAAAGATTTAAACGATCCGAGATTCGGCGGGCTTCTTGATTACCTAAGGGCTTACTCCACAGAAGACTTCAAGAAAAATATTCATGAAATAAATTGGGAAAATCCCCTGCCTAATCCGCGCGATATTACACCATTACAGGAAGCGTTACGGAAAACGTGCGAGAATTTTATAAATAACTGAGCAGAAGCAATAAAATTATAATGAGTGGGATTAAAACACTGCTAAGGAAAATTGTTTGGCTAAAAAGAGGGATTTATACGTCTTTAAGAAAAGCCACTGGAAAATCCGATTACCGAAAGTGGAGTAACAATAAAAATTTACGTCAGGATTGGGACACAAGAACCGAACAAATGGCCAAACTCATTGAGCCGGGAACGTCGGTAATTGAATTTGGCGCGGGGAAACTCGTTTTGAAAACCTTATTACCCACAAATTGCTCTTATACTCCATCTGACCTTGTTCACAGAGGGGAAGATACGATTGTCTGCGACCTAAATAATGACCCACTTCCGAAATTCAAATCTTACGACGTTGCTGTTCTCAGCGGTGTTTTTGAATATGTTAATGACGTACCAAAGGTAGTATCACATTTATCGCATTTCGTCGATACCATTATTGCCTCATACGCAGTAACAGATACGAACAAAAGTAACCGAGGAGTGATGGGCTGGGTTAATTATTACAGTTCAGTGGAATTCATTAAGATCTTTGAGAATGCAGGCTTTCAATGCACTCACACAGAGCCGTATAAATCTCAGGTAATTTATAAATTTACTAAAGAAGGGGTATAAAAATTTTCTTAAGTTATCTTAAATCCACAAAAATATTCTCTCTTTTAGTATGCTGATTAAACGGGAGAGTAGAAAGAGCGGAATAAAATACCTTACTGCAGCCAGGCAAAAACCTATCGTGCAACTCAATGACAATAATCTTACACTTCGAGATCCATGATTCATAGTTCTTAGAAAAAAGTTCCTTCTCCGCACCCTCAATATCAATTTTTAAAATATCTATAGTCTCCAATTTATAGGTAGCTATAATCTGTGGCATAGTTACTACGGACACTGCCCTGCTATTCGCATTTCCATCACCCGAAAGCTTTTCTACTTTGAACGCCCAATGTCTTCCAGCATCACCCTCAACAACTTTCAATTTTTCCGGTTCGCCCCACAACGCCGCCTGTATACAATAAATATTATTATAGTTTAGAGTGTTTTTTTGAAGTAACTCGAAATTAGAGTCTTCGGGTTCTATAGCTATAATTTTTGCATCTGAGTATTTATTGGCAAAATAAACCGAGCTATATCCAACATAGGCTCCGGCATCAATTATAACTTTAGGAGAAAAACCATCTAAAAAAGGATTGGTGTAATCTTGCGCAACAAAAATCTGATCAAATGCATCTTCGTCTGAAGTATGTTTTCTCAAAAACATTTTTTGTTTATAGCCGGGGATGCGTATACCGAACTCATCCCGTCGAGACAATAATTTTGTGGTGCTCATTTTGATACACCAAAAAATTCCGAATTTGTAGCACCTCGCAAGAAAAGTGTATAATTTTCTAGGATTCATGTTCTATAGTTTTTAAAATAAAACCTACTTATACTGATAGTTTAAGAGAAAACTATGTTATCACGTTTCAATTTAGCCATGTGCCGACCGAGAGAATCTTCATTAAGATAATGAATCTCCCCATCCTCATCTAAGTGATGTGCTTTATACCCAAGCCCTAAAAGCATGCGCACGGCTTTAAAATGCGCGGAATCTCCATACAATCTTTCCTTCCCCCATATTTCCATTATAATAAGTGGTTTATGTTTTGAGAATGTCTCCATTGCACCTCGAACCACTAACTCCTCTGCTCCCTCTACATCTATTTTAATGATCGTAGGGGGTTTGTGATTACTAACATAGTCATCCAGCGTTGTTGAAGAAACAGAGATTGTATTGTAATTCTTGAGACGTTCCTCTGCAACTTTTTTCATCATAGAGCTTGCCGCCGTCCCCCTGTGTTTTTTACTGGTATCGTAAAAATTTATTTTTCCTGCAGTATCACTCAAAGCAATATTATTCAAATAGCAATTAGCGCTCATTCCCTTTATACTTTTTTCAAGGCATAAAAAAACCGAGGGCAGAGGCTCAAAAGAATGAATTTCTCCTGCGAGCTCATTTCCGAGAAGAGTGTAAAATCCATAGTTTGCCCCAACATCATAAAATACATCATCCGATTTTATTCTTTTAATTAAAAATCTTGTTAGGCTGTGTTCCTCTATAATCAATGTGCCAAACAACAGCAATGGCCCAAACTGCTGGTCTAAAATACGCATATATAAATCCTTGCCCCAAAATGTTTTTTGACTTTTTATAATAAACCTCGGCGTAAATCCTAGGCGTAAAAGTGCATGAAAAATATATCTCCATTTATACCGGCCTAGGCGAACGAGATGAGTGAGAATTCCCCTGGATTGTTCTATGTAATAACTAAACTCTTTGTAAGCTTTGTCATCTAATGTGAGGAGATCGTGATAATTCATATGTGTAATGCTATTTTACCATAAATACTATTTTACCACAAATACTTTTCGTTCTTCTCCTATGTGCCTTACCAAGGGGGAATCGTTTTTGTTTCCTAAAACGCCAGCAGTACTCCATCCTTTTTTATGCAGTCGAAATGTAAACTCGGGAGCCGTAAAATAAAAAGGAAAAGGAAGATGCTCGCGCAAAAAATTCATGGACGCAAGATACGGCCAAAATCCGAACATTCTATAATATTCAAAGTAACCCCTGTCTGTCTGCAACGCTCCAACATATTCCTTGGTCCCCTTGATCATAAGCTGGCTTAAATGCGAATTCCCCCGAAGAATATCAATCATCCGCTGTATTGGCACGGACTGGAGAATTTCAAAATCCTCTTGGCAATAAAAAATAAATTCAGTGTGAACTCCAGCGAAAATCCTGTTAATTGAGTAGCCGATTCCGCGGTTCTTCTCGTTCAAGATCACTTTTTCAAAAAAATCTAAACTTTTAATATAATCCCTCGTTTCTTTTGAATCCGGATAGTCGTCAATAATGAGCCAGTGGGTTTTCGTTGGGTCGTAGTCAAAATATTTTCGTAGAGCTTCAATAGTCCTTTTTAAATATTCACCCCGACCGGCACTTTGAATAACTATAGAAACATGTTCTTTTAGAAATTCTCGCGTCTTCAAAGGAGCTATCATTTCTTTTGTTTCGCGCGCCTCCCAATACCCTTTGAAAATTCTAAACCTATGACGTTGAAACCTTTGGGGAAACACCAACAAATGCCATAGAAGCCCGCCGGTTTTGATACGCTTTTTAAGGAATTTTTTTATTTTTAAATACATAGTCTCGTCATGGTTTTTGGAAATAAAGACCCGCAAGATCAATCATTTTAAAGTCAATTTCAGGCTGCATCCTGGCGCGGAAAAAGTCATCAACTGCCTTTTTACACCCCTCCCAGCTTCCGTAATCATCCACTATAATATATCCGCCTGGTATTACACTGTCGTAAAGATTATCTAAAATACACTTTGTTGATTCGTACCAGTCGCCATCCATGCGAAGTATCGCAATAGGTCCAATCTGATCTTTCTTTTGGGGCAGTGTCTCTTGAAACCACCCTTTCACTGCATAAACAGACTCTCGTGGAAGTTTGAGAATCTTGAATAACAGCCTCTCAACATCCTGAAGGGGTCCTACATTTATCTTAATGGACGCCAGTTCCCCAGTCACATTTTGCTTGGCATATAATGCGGCTTTTTCGCCGTCTTTTTCTGTTGGGTGCGGTAATCCTTCAAACGAGTCAAAGAGCCATGTTTTCCGCCTTGCACCATGACGAGTTGCGACAGCAGCCATTATAGCCGCACATCCTCCTCGCCAAACTCCGCATTCAACAAACGCCCCTTCAATATGCTCTTTTTGGCAACGTTGACTCAGATCGTATGCATTAAAAAGTCGCGCATGCCCTACCATAGTATAAGGCTCAACAATCCAAAAAAGACGCAACGGGTTGCAATCCAACCCATATCTCAAAAATGCCCGGAGAACCAACGAACAGCGCACTGAAAAAGCGTGTGCTGGTGGAAAATATTTTTTAAGAAAGTTTTTGATCCACGCTTTTTGTTTCATCGCTCTATAATACGCTTAATAATAAATCTTTTCAAACCATGCCGTAATAAATAAGGCGATAGACGTAAATATAGATGCATTTTTTTTAAAAAATTGAAACCATTTTTTTGTTTGAAATTTTCCATTTTCTTTTCGATAAGAGCTAACTCTCCCGGAAAACAAATTTCTATGTATTCCCATGCTTCGGTTGTATTGTCGGTGCCATGAATAAAGCTTTTTTGTCCGCTTAAATCAAACTCTTTCCGCAGTTTCAGCTTTAATGCGTGCATCCGGCCAGCAGGGACTTGGCCGAGCGCTTGCTCATTAATCCATTTTATGGGATTGCGATCAAGCACAACAATTGCCATAGCGGGTAGATAATCCTCCGGCGAAATCGATGACTGATAAATCCAGTTCCCGCCTCTTAAATGATCTGCGGCGTAATGTTTTTGCTTATCATTAAATTGAATTTTATGAATTATGGCAAAACCATCCCTTTCAATAGCTTTTACCACGGCGCTAGCAAAGCCCAGCCTTACCGCCCCACCCTTCAGTATAAAAACCCCCAGGCCAATCTCGTTTTTCGGGGAAGAATCGGCTAAGAATCTTTTCCAAACCCATTCATTCATCACAGCAATTTTGGCAAGCGTGTCGCGTTTCGGTCGCCATCCTTGGCCGGCAAGATACTCCTCTAAGTTCTCCAGTGTAATATCCATAAAAATATCCATCTTTTGGGCCATTAATAAAAGATTTTCCATATGTCTGTGTTCGGTGAGGGAACCCTTATGATAGAGCACATGATAGGCAAAACTTAAAAATGCCTCCCTTAAAGCCGGCACGCGCGATCCTGCAGGACCTTCGACTGCGCTTTCTAAAATTTTTCTGGCGAGAGGAGGGGGGTAATAAGGAAGGCCACCTGCAGACAAACCGGAAACCGAATATATATCTATAGGAATATTACCCTGATTCAAATTTAAAAATTCTCTCACTCGTAATTCATCTTTGTCTGCTACAAGAATATCAAGATCACCGCCCTCTCTAGCAAGTTTCGGCAATTTATCAAAAGAGCGCAAAACAACATAATTTATATCTTCTTTTCGCAGAAAGTCCAACAAACCCTGCACTCCGATTTCTGCCGACAAATTGGACTGTTGGACCACTTTTTTTTGTTTTCTGCGCTCGAGAACCACCCAAAACTGCCAAGACTTTCTTGATCGCAAAGGTAGTATTCCTCTAAAAATAAATTGTTTTTGGGCGAGCCAGCGAATAATCCCAAAAAATCCTATAAGCCACGAGGTTCTGAATGCAAGACGCACAAGAATATATCGAGAATTTTGGGGAAATGCCACCAGTAGCGCTTTAATTATTTCCCTGTCTAAAAAACAAACTTCTGATTGTTCCCGTGAAATTGTAGAGGGTTTGTCGCGTGTGTGAATGCAAACATTATGATTTTCTAACAATAAATCGGGAAGACATTTGTCGTGATATCCCCACAATGAAATGCTTCCTTTTTTTAATAAATCTATTAAAGAAGTATTTTTTACCATACCTGTATTTTTATTCACGCACTAATAAAACGGAGCGAACAATTTTTTTCTTTTCGTCCATCATTTCTATAAGATCGTCCATCTTAATGTGTTCGTACAACCCATGCCCTTTTTCCGTCTCTTGAACGCCACGGATGGGTTTATACCCTTTTGATATAAGCAAGGGATGTTCAATAACGCCTGCGGAAATTGCATAGCGACAAATAAAACCAATGTCCTTTAAATGACGCAAAGTCTCAACAAAGGGAATGTTAAGCGTTTTATATAGAGTGGGATGAAGCTCAATCAAAAAAGCAAATGGCTTGCCTTGTAAAAGTATTTTTTCCATGCCACGAATCACAGAGTCCTCTGCGCCCTCAATGTCCATGCGCAAGAATGAAGCGGCGTATGCCGGCTTAAAATCATCCAGTTTAATAGATTTTACCTCTAATTGTCCTCCCGTGGTAGTTCCGAACCGAGGTTGCGTACTGCTTAAATTTGATTTGCGTCCCAAATAAAACTGTTGATTGCCAGACTTGTCTCCGACGGCCCAAGGATAAAGTTTAATACGATCTTGTAAATTGTTCATTCGTATATTCTTCTCAAGAATCGGTTTATTTCTTGGATCCGGTTCAAACACATAGATTGTGCCCGCGCTCCCATTAGCTTCTAAAAGAGTATAATAGCCGATATTCCCCCCAACTTCAATAACATCCATATTGTCGCGCATAACCTCTTGCACAATTTGTGTGTCAAGAATCTCTCTTGTACCGTAAACAAACAGCGCCTTTGATATGCCCGGAGTCTGCAAGTCTAGAAGCATCGAGAAACCATTGACATTGGAAACGATCTGTTTTTTGCCAAATATTTCATAGAATAATAGTTGAAATCCACGCCAAAAAATGTGGAACTTTGACACCCCTGTAAAAAAGAATTGGTGTGGAAAATTTTTGATTCGTGAAAACATATTAACGATTAGCACATCATATCATCTTTTGGTAAAATAGGATATATGCAATTATTATTACGGAACAAAATATTGCAATTGCTCCGCTGGTCGGAACGTTATACAAAAACGGATATGGTTTACGTTGCCGGAGGAAGTTTCTGGATTATTCTTGGCAGAATTGGAGTGCTTACTATTTCATTTGTAACAATGATGGCATTCGCGCGTTGGTTCCCTAAAGAAATGTATGGTACATATCAATTCGTGCTTGCTGGAATTGATATTGCAAGCATTTTCGCTTTGTCTGGGTTAAATACAACGCTTATTAGAAGCATTGCTCGTAATAGCGAGGGCGCGCTCATCACTGTTATTAAGAAAAAAATGAAGTGGTCTTTAGTTGGTTCACTCGGTCTTACTACAGCGGCTGGTTGGTACCTCGCGCACCAAAATATGGAACTGGCGAGCAGTTTTTTTGTTGCCGCTATTTTCCTGCCTTTCTGGACCACATTTCCTCTTGCTAGGGTTTTTTGGAATGCTAAAAAAAAGTTTGCCAAAGAGAGCTTATATAAATTCGGGCCTGCACTCTTAATACTACTAGCGCTTTTTCCTGTTATCTACTTCACCAACAGCGTCTTCTGGGTTATTTTTACAACCCTTGTCGCCCATGCGGTTTTCGAAGGATTCTTATTATATAAAACCATCAGACAACTGAAAAACAACGAACAGGATGGCAGTGCAATAAAATTTGGCAAAGATATGACAATAATGGATGCAATCGCTAAAATTGGGAAAAATTTTGATACAGTAATTCTATGGCACTTCCTCGGTCCTATTCAGGTCGCTGTATATTCTTTCAGCTACTTTCCCATAAAAGCATTAAACAATTATTTACCAATACAAGCACTCGCGCTCCCAAAAATTGGTGAGAAAAATGTAAAAGATATCAAAAAAGGACTGCTGAATAAATTCTTTTCTTTATTTTTTCTATCAGTACCATTCGTCATTGCTAATATTGCAATTATACCTTTTATCTATAAAATATTCTTTCCGAACTATCTAGAGTCGATAATCTATCTGCAAGCATTATCAATTATTGGAATAATGATTCCTTTCCAACTTTTGGAAACCGCGCTTGTAAGCGACTTAAGAAAAAAGGACCTTTATGTCATTAGGGTAGGATCCTCTATTTTTAGGATTATTCTCCTTCTTCTACTAACGCCCTTTTTCGGCATTTGGGGAGTCGTAGGGACAATACTTATTACAGAAGTGGTAAGATCGGCAATGATATTTTTTTTCTTTCAAAGAATTTAGCTAGCCCTCTCTCTTTGAAAATTTCTCGGGGTCTTCTATTCCCTGTTCATCCATCATTCTATTGTTTATCTCTTCCGCCATCTTGTGAAGTTTCATATCCACGCCTATAGAGTCAGCGAGCTCAATGAGAGCGCGTGTATCTTTCGGCAAACACTTGCCACCATATCCCCGATATTCTTTGTGCCACACCTCAAGGTGTGACGGACCGATACGCTTATCAGCTGCGGCGGCTTCCTTTACCAAATCGTAATCAATGCCCAATTTCTCGCAGAGGTCGTACATCTGATTGGCAAAGGTTACTTTCACGGAAAACCAAGTGTTCCCGTAATACTTCACCATCTCTGCTTCTGTCGCGGGCATTATTTTCTCATACGGCGCAAGTGGCAGTAGTCGCATCAAGTGACCAACAACGTTGTAACTCTCTTTGGTATATCCCAGAATCTGGCGATCAGGATAGTTCATATCCTGATCAGCGGTAATTTCCGTTAAAAACTCTGGATTAAATAAAAACTTAAGATGAGGGTATTCCCTCTGGAGCTTCTCTGTAGTTCCGGGAACAACGGTTGATTTGATGACCACGATCTTCCCTTTTTCTAAAAATTCACAAGCTTCCTTTACATACGACAAGTCGAATCCACTCCCATCTTTCAAAAACGGGGTTGGCACACAAATAAAAACAACATCTGCTTGGTTCACATCTCCTTTGGAACCCATGTTCTTGTGGGGATCATACAGAAACGGAGTTCTTCCAGCTTTTTTAAAATAATTAGCCATTGCTCCTCCGACCATTCCGACACCCACTATCGCTATTTTAATGTCTTTTAAGTTTTTTTTATTCATTGTTTTAAAATTAGTAACTAGTAATTAGTAACACGTAACTGGTAAATAGTAACTAATAATCCGTAACATGTAAATAGTAACTTGTAATTTATGTCAGCCATGTATTACTTGTTACTGTCTATCAAACCATGCCTTTGTTTTCTTAAGACCTTCTTGAAAACTTACTTTAGGCTCCCATTCTAAAAGTTCTGTTGCACGGGAGAGATCAGCAGCTGTATGCATAGGATCTCCAGTTCTAGGTGGTAGATATTCTTTTTTTCCGCCTATGGCTTCGGCAATTTGTTCCACAGAAACTGGAATTCTAGCCCCAATATTAATTACCTCTCCGGTTCCCACGCGAGCAGAATTCATGGCTCTTATATTTGCTTCCACTACGTCCTCTACATAGCAAAAAGCTCTGGATTGCTTTCCATCCCCAAATATCGTAAGCGGCTTCATTTCTTTATTCAACCTTAAAAACTTGCCTACAACTAAACTATAATCGGAATTGATATCAGCTCTTGGTCCATACACATTAAAGTAACGCAGAGCAACAGTGGGCAAACCATAGAGAGACGAAAACAGACGAAGGTTGAGTTCTCCAGTATATTTTTGTAAACCATACGGACTCATGGGGTTTGGTGACATATCTTCTTTTAGGGGCAAGGTCTTCTGGTCGCCATAAACCGAAGAAGAAGAAGCGAAGATAACTTTTTTAACTCCAGCATCCACCGCAGCTTTCAGCACATTAATTGTGCCTAAGATATTTACTTTTGATGTACCGACGGGGTCTTCGATAGAAACAGGCATACGTGGAATAGCGGCCTCGTGGAACACATATTCTGGCTTTGTTTCAGTAAATATCTTTTGAAGTTCGTCGAAATTTGTTATGTCTCCTTCAAGAAAGCGTGCATTTTTGTTAATGTTCTCTCGTTTCCCGGTAGAAAGGTTATCAACGACATATACCTCATGACCTTCTTGGAATAAACGATCCACTAAATGCGAGCCGATAAACCCCGCCCCACCTGTTACTAAACATTTCATAATGCTGTGTATTGTATCATATTAATTTTTATACAGAAAGTCAGATTTTATTGATGGATCAATTGTTTGCGCCGCTTGCATATACTCTTTTGCTTCGTCAAACCTTTCTTGACGATACATATTAAACGCGAGAAACCAGTACGCATGAGGATATGACTGTGAGATAGAAAGTGCTCGACGCGACAGCGTTTCACCCTTCTCTGTTTCATTAATACCAAAAAGATACGCGATGTGTATGACATTTGCATAGTCAATCAAATACCTGTAACTATTCTCATAACGTGGTAAATAGTGTTCATACAAGTCAAGATATATATTCAATTCCTTGCGGACATTGTCCGACTGTTGATACTGTAAAATGTCTTCATATTTGGTAACAATACCAGCCGTGTATTTACCGGATAAAATCCGCAAACTCTTTTCGGGAGACATACGTAAAGAGTACAAATCTTTATATAGAGGAATTCTTTTATCAACATATGCCGCACTTTGTATATTTGCCAATGTCTTATTCTCACGAATTGGAACAAATATAAAGCTATACAACGTAACCATAAACAATGCCACAGCCCCAACTCTGTACCACCACCTGTTTCCGGGAAGCGACAAGGCAATGATCTTTTCTTCGCGCGAGACTAGAAAGGCAAGCAATAAAAACAAGAGCAGTAACCCGCTGTCTGTCTCAAACGATGTCTGTGTCTGGAGTAAATGCAAAATAAAAACGAAAGGTACAACTAGGAAATAAAATTCTCTCTTTTGAAAATACCGGCGCATACACAGAAAAAGAACTATTCCCAAAAGCAATATTTTTGTAAGCGTACCAATAACACCGTTATAAACTAGCGATTCCAGTGTTGTATTATGCACCATATCAAACCATAAAGTCTCTCTAAGCGTAACCATCCGCAAATCATTTTTATTCTCAATCATGCTTGCGTTTAAATGTTTTTGATATGTATGCTCAAAGTTCTCCAGCCCGTAGCCAAACCATGGACGTTCCTTTATGCTCTGTAAGGCAATATTCCACACACTTGACCGAATATGTTCGCCCTCCTCCTCTATATATTTTTCATAGACAATTCCCTGCTTGTTGATGATAGACAAGAAGCCGAACACATACCCTCCACTAAGACAAACAAACACAATCCCCAAAAGCATCTTCTGGATAAAAACTTTAGATATAGTATGGATGCCATACAAAATCCCCAGTAAGACAATCCCCGTCCACAATGCCACAGTTGACGCCCGCGCATACCCAAGAAGCAAAAAGGGGTTTCCGAAAATTTCAGAGAAAGATATCGCTCCCGTGAAAAATTGAAAATTAAACAGATCAGGACTAATGAATATTATTAGCCAGCCGAATCCGTATATATATTTCCATTTTCTTCTGTCTTCCAATGCAAATCCGACAACAGACATAAAAAACACCAGTACATAATAGATACCGCTGTAGCTACTGTTTCCTAGTAACGATCCTGCCCCTGCAATCGGTTTCCATCCGATATTGAAACCAGTCGGTCCTAGAAAAGACCCTATCGCAAGCACAATTGCGGAAAGAATCAACGCCCGAAAAACATATTTCCAGTCCTGCCGTTCTAAAACCGACGAGAGAACGAAAAACAAAATAAAATAATGAACCCAGGTGACCAAGCCAGTCATCCGACTATAGCTTGACCAAAACGACTGCAAGAAATCAGCGCCCGCGAGCGCGGAAATAAATAAAACGACAATGTATGCCAAAAGCCCCGCAGTAAGAAGACTTTTTTTGAAAACCAATTGTTGTTTGCGTATTCCGCCCCACAAAAAGAGTAAAAGCAATAGCTCTGATATAAAAAATATAAACATAGCGTGGGGAAAAATCGCCGGGAAAGAAAATCCTCCTATATATAATAGAGGAAATAAAAAAATAGAAACAACCGTTATACATACTATCCATGTTCGCGCCATAAAATTGATTATAAACAATTTCTCCAATAAAAACAAAAAACCCCGGCCTCTCGTAAGAGGCGGGGGTTGTTTTGTTTCGTTTGTTTTACCCGTCCGAAAGCGGGAATACTTTTTAAGGTGTATTAACCAGAGTCGTGACTAATTAAACGAAACTCCTACTCTAAACTATCTGACTAAAGAATTTAGTCAACATCATAGTTCAAGTTGAGTGGAGGTGTCGTCTTGAAGTCGAGAAGATCGATTTGTGCATCAGCAACGGTAAGGTCTCCATCACCCGTAGCAAGGGCGTATAGAAGACTTCCAAGAGATACATCAAACAAACCATCTGCGCCAGCTGCAGTGACATAGGTAATGGTAAATTCTACCGTGTCTCCAGCTAACACTTCAAAGTCATCGCCAGATTCTACCGCAGTATCACCACCAGTCCTTTCAATACTTGATGTTACATAGGTATCTGTGCCTGTAACATTCACGTCTGATTCCGTAGCACCACCAGTCTCAGTTGGAGCGGTGTTGTCGATGAAGATGCTTGTAGCATTGTCATCCCATGCCTCTACTGTGAATACGAGAGTGAATGTTCCTTCGTCGTGGTCAGAAGCGTTAGCAACGTTGCCGGAGTGGCTTTCAGTTGCAGATTCTGATACGAAAACAAGGTTAAATCCACTACCTCGCAAGGTGCTAGCTTCGCCAGTTGGAGTACCAACCATATCGGCATCCGCGAGCTGGGTGTTGGACTCATCCCGAATATCAAACAAAGCGGTATCGTTGCTTTGAGTCTCGGTAACCTGAGCGTAGATAGTAGAGCCTGCAGCGTGAACATCAGCAGCGGTCAAGTTTGCAACTATGCGAACTGTAACCGTATCGCCGGCATCGATGGTGTAATCCACGTCAGCAAAGGCAACTTCTTCGTCTACCCCTACGTCTGTGTCATCAGCATCTTCGTTGTAACCAGCAGTACCGTAGTTCTCGCCTTCGATTTCAAGGAAAACTTCAGGTGCTGTGCCGCCAGCAATAAGATCATCTACATGATCTTCTGTGGCAACCACAATGTCAACTCCGAAGTCTCTAATTTCAAGGTCAGAGTCTCCTTCCGCTTCCATAGTGAATTCCAAGAGCACAACGTTCTTCATTTCAGTCTCATCAGTTGCATGAGAGTTGATCAAGTGAGCTTTGTTGATCGCATCTGCAGCATCACCAGTCGTCAAACGCATATCGAGTCTGCTGTCTGAAGATGTAGCGAAGTTCTCAAAAGAGAACGTCTTGGTAGCTGTTGATGGGTCTTCGGAAGTTGAATCTCCCAACGCATCGAGGAAGCGAACTGAACGGAAATCTACCGTCCAAGTGTCACCTGCATCGTTGGTGTCAAGATTACCAATTCCTGAAATAGCCACTACGAGCTCTCCAGTCGCATCTTCTTCGATGACGCCACTGTCAAGAGTGATAGTGCTGGTGTAATTGTTGCCATCAGTGAATTCATCAGCATCTACGCGACCGAGTTCTTCTCCATCAAGCCATACAGAAACTTCGGCAGCATAGTCTTCAAAGTCGCTACCTGCTGTGCCTTGTGTAAAGACTAAACGAACTGCTGTAAGTTCAAGGTCAGAGCCATTTGCTTCGACTTCGATACCAGCAACTTTCACATCTTCTGCACCTTCGCCAACTGTTTCACTACTGTAATCTGACATTAATGAATAGTTAGCTGATCCTGCACCACCTTGTAGGCCTGTATCTCCTCCACCACCGCCACCGCCTTGGCTACCATCACACTTTGTGCCAGTAGTTGGGCTGTAACCTACGGTTGAAGTACAACCTGCTGGAAGAGAACTTGAGGTACAAGGAGCACCAGTAGTGGTACTAAACCCTGCAGCTGAAGTACAACCTGCTGGGAATACTCCTCCCGTTGCACCCATCAAAGCTGCTTTTGTCAAAGGACCGACGACTCCGTCAGGAACTAGATTACGAGCAGATTGGAAGGATACGACTGCGGCCTTGGTCATAGGACCAAAAGCTCCATCAACTACGAGCGTTGCTCCAAACGAATTGAGCGCGCCTTGTAGGTTCATAACACAACTTTGTGCAGATGAACCTTGGCTCAACGTAGGGCAAGTCGCAAGAGCAGCTGCATCAGCACTTGCTGATTGCACAGCAACCATTCCGAATGTTGCGAGTACAGCCAATGCCAACACGATGATGGCAAAAAGCTTTACTCCTTTTAAATTTAATATATTACTCATATAATTTTTCTAATTTTTACGCTATTAATAAGTTTCGACAAAACTAAAAGCGCAATTTTTTCTATCATTATTCCTCATCCGTTAATAACTATTAATAATTTATAATGCAACGGATTTAAAATAACGAACAGATGTAAACTAAACCATTAAAAACATAGCTATTCGGTTTTCAATGGGCATTTATTTTCTCTCCGCATTGCTTGAAATCTTTTCGACGAAATCTCAAACAAAAATCAAAGTGAAAACAAATATAATTTGTGAATACATGATACGCATAAAATGCGCGCCACATAAACACAATATTATTATAATACATAGCTCCAAGATAGAGCAAGATATTATGTGGATAACTCGCCTTTTAAGCGAATAAAACCCACAAAGCTATATTATCACAATTTGAGCAAAATGCAAATGTAAAAGATACAACCCCCTAAATCCCCTTATTAAGGGGATTCGACATTCTATCTCCCCTGATAAGGGGAGGATGGGAGGGTTGAATTTAAGAGGTTATTTGATGAAATACCGGCTCCACCTTTTTTCCCCTGTCTTCTTCAATAGACCGTCCTTCGTCATGGACATCAACTCTCTTTGCAACGTTTTTTCACTGCAAGAAACGAGCAGGCCGGCCTGGGCTGGAGCCATCTGAACTTGGTCCCTGATGTCCGTTATAGTAGCACTCCCGCCAACAACCTTCACCATATTGATGATGTCGTTGCGTCTTTGTTTCTTTAATACACCAAAATCAGATCCTGTGTGAACACCTTGTGAAACTATACTTCTATCGGACATGTCCTTTATAATTTTTAAAAAGGCGTCTCTCTTTTGGACACCAATTCTAACATGTCCTTTAGAAATTGGACTCCCCCTCTCCCCGCCCGAACGCTCCAGGCGGGCAGGCTTAATAAGGAGAGGGTTGGGGTGAGGTGAATTCTCCAGAAACCTCCCCTCATTCCCCTCCTTATCAAGAAGGGGAGGAAATTCTTCTTCCAAAAAATCCTCGAGCCAGGCAGGCTTCATTTGAGCTGATTCTTTTATGGATTGTTGTAAGACTGAAAATTCTTTTTTGAGAATAGAGCAATTCATTTCTGAAATAAAGCTCATGGCTGTAGCTATATTCAAAAAGGACATGATTTCCGTAATTTTACTATCTATATCCGATGGCACTGAATGCATGTCTGATATGATTTCTGTACCCAATGTCCTTAACTTATTTTTTATCGGTTCTTCTTTGTCCATTACGTCCGTTACCATGTACAATGCTGTGATCAGCTTGCCGGCCTTATTTACAATAGCAGGCTGGTAGGTCTTGCTAAAGGACACGAGAGCTCCCTGTTCTCCAAAATTAGAAGACTGGGTGGATATGGACGATTGAGTGTCTTTTATGTTTTTATTCATGTCCTTGTAAGTAGGTTATGTGTGTCCATTATATATCGGACAAGGAAAAAAGCAAGGATGGGCAAGGTGTAAGCCAGAATAATTTTTAGAATGCCTTGCGCAGGCTGACGAGGCGAGCAGTTCGCTGGCGTAGCAACGCCAGATAGATTGCATTATAAAAATTGATTCTAGCTGAAACTTCTAGCCCGTGTTAAAATACTTTCATGGCGAAAAATGGAAATAAGAAGAAGGATTTTGGAAATGAAAATTTTGGATTAAAGAGTCAAACAAAACACGGGATCATGGCAATAGTTTTTTTTGTTCTGGCATTATTTTTTTTAATGTCATATTTTGACATCACCGGAAAAGCGGGTGTATTCGTTTACGAAAAATTCGATATTCTGCTCGGTGTCGGCTATATCCTTCTCCCTATTCTTTTTATCATGCTCGGAATTTCATTTCTCCGATCCAAGACTCCGGATATCGGATGGAGGAGTATCGCGAGTGCAATCTTGTTCCTGCTCTCTAGTTTAGGGATTATAGACATCATCTCCGGCGGACCCTTTGGAGGAATTTTGGGTGAGGTCTTGTCTACGCCCTTAGTCGCTCTATTTGATGTCTATGCGAGCACCATCTTCCTGGGAGCTATTTTAATAATTTCAATCCTTGTCTTGTTTGATACCGAACTAAACCCGATACCTTTTATCAAAAAGATGTGGAACCTGCGAGCTAACAAAAAAACTGCAGACAATTCGAGTGAAACGAAAGAAACACTAATAGAGGGAGAAAAACTTCTGGTAGCTTCCCTGCCAAAAGATGAGGAAGAGAACGACGAAGATGCGGAAGAAGAGAGCACGGGAGAAAAGATAAAAAAAGCATTGGGAGTAGGAAAAAAGAAAGAGGACGAAGATGAGATAGAAATCAAGAAACTGAAGCCTAGGACCAACCTCCATACCAATTACGTTCCCCCTCCCCTTGCTCTCCTTGAAGAAGATAAAGGCAAACCGAATACGGGAGACATCAAAGCTAATGCGAACATAATCAAGCGCACGCTTCAAAACTTTGGCATTGAAGTGGAAATGGATGAAATAACAATCGGCCCGACTGTCACTCGTTATGCATTGAAACCAGCTGAAGGAGTAAAACTCTCCCGCATCGTAGGACTACAAAACGACTTGGCTCTGTCGCTCGCGGCACATCCCATCAGAATAGAAGCGCCGATTCCAGGCAAATCGCTAGTGGGTATTGAAATTCCAAACAAATCAAAATCAATAGTCGGCCTCGCTACCCTTCTCGGAGATGACAAATACCAAAATTCTGCGAAAGCCCTTACCATCGCACTCGGTCGAAACATCGCTGGTAAAGCGGTTTTTGGAAACCTAGCGAAAATGCCGCACTGCCTCGTCGCAGGCACGACTGGATCTGGAAAATCAGTAACTATCCACTCTATTATTACTTCCCTCTTATACAGAAATGGTCCAGACGATTTAAAACTTATTTTAATAGACCCAAAACGAGTAGAACTTACCCTTTATAACAATATCCCCCATTTATTAACCCCCGTTATCACTGAAGCAAAGAAAACTATCTTTGCATTAAAATGGGCAGCAAAGGAAATGGACCGTCGTTATGACATACTGGAAGCCGAAAGTGTTCGAGACATAGAGAGTTATCATAGTAATGTTTTTGATAAAAACCAAAAGAAAATGGTAAAAAACAGTGAGGGAATAGATGAAGAAGTGGGTGTAGACCGATTGCCATATATTGTCATTATAATAGATGAATTAGCAGACATAATGAGTTCATATCCTAGAGAGCTTGAGTCAGCCATTGTCCGTTTGGCACAAATGTCCCGAGCTGTAGGTATCCACCTTATACTTTCCACCCAGCGCCCGGAAGTAAATATCATTACCGGACTCATTAAAGCAAACATTCCGGCCCGTGTTGCCTTGAAAGTATCTTCTCAAGTGGATTCGAGAACTATTTTGGATGCTGGTGGAGCAGAAAAACTTTTGGGTGCTGGTGACATGTTATATTCTTCGGGTGAAGCTCAGCCAGAACGCCTACAAAGCGCATTTATTTCAGAAATAGAAGTAAAAAAAGTCGTTAATTATTTGGCAGATGCATATAAAGACGAAGTTCTAGAAGAAATAACACTGACATCTGGTTCAGTATCGGCCGATAAAAGTATTTTCGAAAGCACACTGGATGATGAGGATTCCGAAGATGACGATGAGATGTACGAGGAAGCGCGAGCCTGCGTCATCGAGGCTGGTAAGGCATCGACCTCTTATCTGCAAAGAAAACTTAAATTAGGGTACGCCCGAGCAGCGAGGCTGATGGATAAATTGGAAGAAAAAGGAGTGATCGGACCTGGAGACGGCGCAAAACCGAGAGAAGTATTGGAAAAGATACAAAGAAATGAGGGTGGAGAAAACATGATATGACACAACTCGCCAAGCGAGAGATATCTGATATAATGTAATCAATGCAAGTTTCTAACCAGATGAATAAAAACAGCAGAAAAATAATACCAATAATCGGCCTCTCGGCTTTTTTCATAATCATTGTCGCTTATGCGTTTTTCGGCTCTCATAATTTGATCTTCGGAGTCAGAATAAAGGATGTAAATCTAGGCGATATGCCCGCAGAGTCCGGCATCAAGGTTGAAAACGGAGTCTTAAAAATTACCGGAAACGCGGTAAACGCCACAAATTTGACCATCAATGGCCGAGAGATCTCCATAAATCAGGACGGCAATTTCAACGAAACGATTACCCTGCTTGAGGGATATAATGTGATGAATATCACAGCCAAAGATAAATTCGGCTATGTGGATGAAAAAAATTATAAATTAATATTAACAGAGGAATTGGGAGGCCTCGGTCTCAGACAGTCTATAGACCACCTAAAACCCTAATAATTTATGCAAAACAAGAAAAAGCCTGCCCGACACGCTGACACGAGTCATGCGGACGGGGACAAGACCATCGGAATAGCAGTACTTGAAGACACTTTGAAAGCTATCCAAACCAAATTCGGTGAAGGTTCAATAATGAAATTCGGCGATTCGCCAAAAGTAAATATCAATGTGATCCCTACCGGATCCATAGGTCTCGATATGGCGCTAGGAGTCGGCGGAATACCTCGAGGCCGAATAATCGAGATATTCGGACCTGAATCTTCGGGCAAGACCACCCTCTCCCTACACATTGTTGCTGAAGCGCAAAATAAAGGCGGAGTCTGTGCCTACATCGACGCCGAACACGCCATGGACCCCGAATATACCAAGAAGCTCGGAGTCAATATAAACAATTTGCTCATTTCCCAGCCGGACAACGGCGAACAGGCACTTGAAATAGTGGAATCTTTGGTACGAACAGGAAAAATTGACGTTATTGTTGTCGACTCTGTGGCGGCGCTCACCCCAAAAGATGAGATCGAGGGCGATATGGGTGCGTATCATGTCGGAAAACAAGCCCGGCTGATGTCACAAGCACTCCGGAAGCTCACTGCGATCGTGGCCAAATCTAAAACAGTGGTAATATTTATCAATCAGATCAGAATGCAGATCGGTGTCATGTTCGGCAATCCGGAGACCACTCCGGGAGGAAAGGCGCTCAAATTCTATACTTCGGTCCGTCTAGACATTCGCAAGATCGCCCAGATAAAAAAGGGAGAAGAGGTAGTCGGAAGCCGCACCCGCGTGAAAGTGGTAAAAAACAAGGTTGCCGCTCCATTTAAACAGACAGAATTCGACATCATCTATAATGAAGGCATATCGAGAGAAGGCGAGATTATGGCTCTCGGAGAGAAATTCAAAATAATTGAAAAAACCGGAAATTCATATTTCTATACACCGGCAGGTGAAGGAAAAGAAAAGGTTAAATTGGGAGTCGGCTATGACGCCACTCGCAAATTCTTGAAAGAGGAAAAGAAAGTATCTGACCAGATCTTAAAAGAAATTCTGAAAAAATTTGCGGAGGAAGTCTAAATCTGCTAGGATGGTGCCATGTCAAAACTTGAATATAACGAAATTCGCGAGAAAAAGATAATCATTTACGATGGTGAACCTTGCGAAGTCATCGAGTCCCATGTGGCCCGAACTCAACAGAGAAAGCCTCAAAACCAGGTAAAATTGAAGACATTGATATCCGGTAAGACCATCAATGCCACTTTTCACGTTTCCGAATCAGCTGATGAAGCCGACATCCAAAAAAAACTTATCACCTTCCTTTACCACAATCGGAACGAGTATTGGTTCTGCGACCCGACAGATAAAAGTAAAAGATTTAAACTGGACGCAGCGCTGATAGGCAATGCCGAAAAATTTTTGAAACAAAACAGTAATGCTGAAGCTGTGATTTGGGAAAATGAAGATGAAGTTGAACAAATAATAAAAGTCACCCTACCTATCAAAATGAATTTCAAAGTAAAAGAGGCCCCCCCGGCTGTGCGCGGAGACACCTCCAAAGGAGGCAACAAGATCATCACGCTTGAAAATGGAGCCACTCTTAACGCTCCGATGTTTATCGCCGAAGGTGACACAGTGAGCATCAATACAGAAACTGGAGAATATGTGGAGAGGGTTTAACCTCATCCCCCGCCTTCCCCTGAAAGGGGAAGGGGCTGAATTTCTCCTCTCCTTTCAGGAGAGGATTGAGGTGAGGTTGGGTAAGTTTTTACTTTATCACGAAAGGAAGCAAGCCAAGGAACCGGGCATGTTTGATAGCCGAAGTCAATTGTCGTTGATTTTTGGAAGTGACTCCCGTCCTTTTGTGGCCTACAATCTTGCCGTTCGGACCAAGGAATTTCTTTAAGATCTCTATGTCCTTATAATCTATGTATTTTATATTGTTAGCTGAAAAGTAATCTTGTTTCATATTTGTTTTAGTTATTAAAATGGAATGTCTTCTGGATTAATGTCTTCCTCCGGATACTCTATGGTGTCGACTTCTCCATTCTTAGGAGCTACACTTGGTTCGGATTTGCTTGGAACTGACCCTGCATTGGTATTGCCTGATCTAGGACCAAACTGCGTACGATCAGCAATGACTTCGGTGCGATATTTCTTCTCCCCACTGGTCTTATCATCCCAGCTTCTGGTCTGCATCCGGCCTTCGACTAAAATAGAACTGCCTTTTTTCATATATTGTGCGACTGTCTCGGCTTGGCGTCCGAAAACTACGACATTGTGATAATCAGCAGATTCTTGACGTGCGCCGTTCTTGTCTTTCCAGACACGATTCGTGGCTAAAGAAAATGAGCATACTTTGACGCCGGAGGGCAAAGAACGAAGCTCTGGGTCACGGGTAAGGTTTCCTATTAATATTGCCTTGTTTAAATACATGATTATGTTTATATAATAATTAAGCTGCGATCAAAGCTTCTATCTCTTTATCTATCTCCTCTTTATTTATAGGAAGAGCTGTCTCATTTTCAGCAGTTTTCTTGGTTTTAGGCTTTTTGTAAATGTCTCCGCGGATAAATCTTTTCGCGGCAATAGTATTTTCTTTAACCGTCTTCAATATCAGGAATCTGATAAAATTCGGATCAAGATCAAGATTCTTCTTGAGCTCTAGAACTTTTTGCGAATCCATGGTGAATTTCACCCAGCCAAAGTACGCTGTGCTGAACTTATTGCGCACGTTCGATATGACTTTGGACATAGTATAGGAAAGATTGATCATTTTTGGCATCTCGTCTGCTATGACGGCGCCCCTAAAAGAAGAAACAAGTTCTTTGAGATTGCCATAGCTTATTGGCATATCCTCTTCTTTGATCGTCGGCACCAAAAGATAGCCGAGCTCATAGACCTGCGAATTTCCTTCCTCTAGCACTTCATTTGCAACATCACTATTGTTTTCGGGCATTTTTTTATACTATCAAAAACCTTCTGGAAAGTAAAGGATCGAGGGGGCTACATCGAAAAATTAGGATCTATATGCCAAATACCCGCCTTGCATTAGCAATCAAGGCGACAAATACCTCATCCTCTGGTATTTTTTTTATAAGACCAATCCTTTTTGCTACTTCCTTCACATATGACGGCTCGTTGCGCCTGCCTCTATGGGGCACCGGAGCGACATATGGCGAATCCGTCTCGGACAATATCATATCGAGCGGAGTATTTCTGATGACTTCATCATAATCATGGGTAAAGGTGATGACTCCGGTAAAAGAAAGGGTGAAGCCGAAATCCAAAAAACCTTTCGCATCGACCCAGTTCCCTGCAAAAAAATGTACGTCTCCTTTTACCTTGGCATACTGCTTCAAAATTTCTAAAGCGTCCTTGTAGGCGCTCGGGCCCTCTTTATTTATGCTATTCCTTATGTGTAGCATGAGAGGCTTGTTGAATTCATTCGCGAGCTCAATCTGTCCGATAAAAGCGAGTTTTTGCTTTTCAATCGATTCCAGATCCATTCGATAATAATCGAGCCCACACTCCCCTATGCCAACAACCTTTTTATCTTTCAAAAGTTCTCTGTAAGATTCTTTATTAAAAATTTCTCCTCGAGAAGTAAATTCTTTACCACCTTCGCCCAATTCTTTTTCATCATGATACGAAGCGCCAGTATGTATCGGATGTAGACCTACAATCGCATACACCCCTTCCTCGTGTTGGTTTGCCATTTCTACAGCCTTTTTTGAGGTCTCTATCTGCGTACCAACATTTATAACCCAAGTACCACTATCCAAAGCACGGCGGATGGCTTTATCTCGATCCTCATCGAAGGCTTTGAAATTTACATGACTGTGTATATCTATGTATTTGGGAAGCATATTATTTTTCCTTCTAGTCTTTTCTGGGGAATAAAGGCTTATCGGGCTTCTTGTTCGCTTTGATCAGAGCTTTGAGCAAAATATTGGTTTCCGGCATTATCGGATTTAACATTCGAGCAATGGTGTACAGACGGAGCACCATATCAGTAATTATCTTTTTCCCTTTTTCTTTGTCGGTCTTTACCACTTTGAATGGCTCGGTCTCCTGGATAAATCGGTCGAGTGCGCCTATTTCATTCCAGGTAAAATTTACAGCTTTTTGAATTTCAAATTTATCCAGGTGGTCTTTAAATTCTTGCGGCATGGAATGCTCCAGGATCTCCGGACATTTTTCTAAATATTTTTCTGACAAAGTTAAAATCCTTGAAACTAAATTTCCCAAACCATTTGCCAAGCCTGAATTATAAGCATCTTTAAATCTTTCCATGGTAAACGGACTGTCCTCAAAAGAAGAAATTTCACGTAAAAGAAAATAGCGCAGTGCGTCAGTACTGTATTCTTTCACTATTTCATTCGGACTCACTACATTGCCGAGAGACTTTGACATCTTGACTCCACCCTCACCAGTGATAAAGCCGTGATAAACGACGACGTCGGTCGCAGGCATCCCTGCGGACATGAGCATCCCCTGCCACATCACTGACTGGAATTTCACCATATCTTTGCCAGCCACTTGGATTCTCTTTCCCTCCTGCCAAAATTTTTCAAACTTTCCCTTACTGTCGGGCCACCCTAAAGTCGAAATATAATTTATAAAAGCGCCAAACCAGACGTACATGACTTGCTTGTCATCCCCAGGTATCGGGATGCCCCAAGAAAATCGCTCTTTGTTGCGGGAAATGGAGAAATCTTCCATACCATCTTTTACAAAATCTATGGCTTCTTGCCTGCGCCACTCTGGAATGATAACTTTTTTATTAGAAAGATATTGTAAAAGCTGTTCTTTGTACTTGGTCAGCTTAAAAAAATAATTTTCTTCTTCCACCATCTCGGGAGTTTTATTCGGATGAAGAGAGCAGACTCCTTCCATCAGATCTTTTTCTGTCAGAAATTTCTCACACCCCACGCAATATAATCCCCGGTATATCTTCTTATAAATATCACCTGCGACGTCACAAAGCCTCCAAAATTCTTGGGTGGCACGAACATGCTCTTTACTCGTCGTCCGGATGAAATTGTCGTAAGAAAGATCTAATGTTCCCTTCAAATCGATAAATTTTTGCGCATAATGGTCAACATAATCTTGGACGTTTTTCCCTTCTTTTATGCTTGCTTCCCAGATCTTTTGACCGTATTCATCCGTACCAGTGCTGAAAAAGACTTCACGACCATAAAGGCGCTGGTATCTGGCGATGGCGTCTCCCTGCACCAACTCCAGCGCAAAACCGATATGGGGATCTGCGTTTACATATGGAATAGTGGTTGTAATATAGAAGCTATCTTTTTTCATTATTATTTGCCTTTATTTTCTTGCGTACGAGCTAAAATTTTTCTTTTCTCGAGATCGCTTAAAAATTCCATTACGATAACCGCGGCCGGAATAGCGAGCACCAACCCCCAAAATCCACTCAATTCGAAACCGATTAAAGCGGACAAGATGATAACGATTGGCGAAAGCCCAACAATTTTTTTGATAATCAGCGGAGCAAAAAGGAACACTTCGAATTGATGGATTATGAAATAGGCACCTGCGACCACTAGTGCGCTTGAGAGCCCGCTGGTTAAATAAGAAAAGGAAAAAACTGGAATCATCGAGACTAAAATCCCATAAGGTACCATTTCCATTATGCCTCCGATAATAGCAAAAAGAAGAGCGTATTCTATGCCGAGAAGCGACAAGACTAGATAAATAAGCACTCCCACCACAACTCCCAAGACCACTTGCCCCTTCATCCAGAGCGCGATCTTGCGCCTAGAGCGCTCCCAGAGATCTACCACGTAATCCTCTTGGTCGATTGGGAATATGAGCCGAAGAAAATTTTCTATTCCTTTTTCTTGGATAGTGAGATAGAAAGAAATTATGACGATTAGTATGAAATTGAAAAAGCTCCCGAAAGCGACAGAAACTGTCTGAAAAAAGCCCCCAGAGAGATTCAGAACAAAAGCTTTTGAAACTGAAAATAAGGAAGAAATCGAAAAGTTGTTTCCAAGAGAGGAAATTATATCTTTCGCGCCAGAAAATTCTTCGTTCTTGAAGAAGTCAAAGAAAGAAACACCTGGGATGTAAGCCGAAATGAAATTAGAAAAATTATATATTTCAGTTATGAGAAGGGGTGCAAAAAGATAAAATACACCCGCCAGAATGGTAAGCGAAAAAATATACAGCACTACTATACCGACCACCCGATGCATATGCAACTTATTAAAATATGGAACCGCTGATTCAACAAAAGAAGCGATCACGATCGAGGTCAAAACCACCAGAACCAGATCACGCAGGAACCAAATGAGAAAAACAACAAGCAGAACCAGGATCGCGCGTACCATGGTGCCAGTAGTGATAGAAATAGAAGTTAGGCTGTTTTTTTCCAACATAGAAATATGATACCACAAACAGGCTTGCAGTAAAAGATTAGAACCGGAGTATCGTAAGAAAATTTGATTTTTTCTTAAACGGGCCGATGATGGCCAGATTGAGCTTTTCGTTCTTGAAAATTTCCTTGGCCAAGTTATGAACTTGATTTGCAGTAACTTTGCGTATTTTTTCCGCCTTTTCATGAGCATTCAAGATCTCTCTTTTCAAAAGCTCTTGGCCACCATAAAAGTGGGCAATGTCATCGCTTGACTCGAGAGAAAGCTTCATATTACCTATCAAATATTCTTTTACTTTATCCAATTCTTCTTTGAAAACTTTCTGGTCTTTTAATTTTTTACATTCTAGAAGAATGGCCTCCAGCACCTCATCAATTCTTTTATTATCAACTCCAGCCGAGATTTGGAAAAATCCATGGTCTGTATATGAATCGTTATATGCGCGAACATAATATCCTACACCCATTTCTTCACGAAGCTTTACGAAAAGGCGCGAACTCATTCCTCCTCCAAGAATTCCACCAAGGACAGAAAGAACCGTATTTTTCTTATCAAATAGATCATACGTACGCACACTCAAAACAAAATGAGTCTGGTCTGTTTTTTTAAAATTCAATAATACTTGCGGTTTTTTTTGTTTTTCTTTTATTTTTAATTTATTTCCCTTCCGGCCAGAGGAAACTTTGCTAAAAATTTTATTTACCTCTTCTAAAACCTGCTTTTCTGTAACCTGTCCTGCTACCACGAGCACTGTCGCTTCTGGTAAATAGTGAGATTTTTTATATTTAACAAAATCATCACGTTTCATTTTTAAAATATTTTTCTTTTCACCGGCTATGTTCCATCCAGCTGGCTGATCTCCATAAAGCAATTTCATCATCAGGTCTTGCACATGTCTTTGTGGCATATCTTCATACATATTTATTTCTTCTATTATTACTCCCTTTTCCCTTTCCATTTCTTGTTCTGGAAAAGTAGAATTAAGATAAATATCTGAAACAATGTCAAAAATTTGCTTGAAATGCCGAGCGTCGGACTTGGCGTAATATCCTGTGTATTCTTGAGCAGTAAAAGCGTTGTATTGACTCCCTAGTGCATCTAATTCTTTGGAAATATCAACAGCTTTTGACCTCTTTATTGTGCCCTTAAAGCACATATGCTCCAAAAAGTGCGAAATGCCATTTATCTCCTTTTTTTCATATTTTGAGCCTGTTTCTACCAAAATCAAGGCGGTTATGGTGGGATTGTCCTTCATCGGCACAGTTATAACTCGCAGGCCATTTCTTAAAACTTTTTTTGAGAATTTCATACAAAAAAGTATAGCATTATAGTAATTTTAAAAACGCTTGCAATTGTGCATAAAATATTGTACAACTTTTATGTAACTATTTCGTCCTTTCAACAACAAAACAGGCGTGCGACCTGAACGAGGATGGATACCTCAATTTGCACACTTCACTAAAATGGACTACCGAACAAGATGGGCATTGGGGATTTTTATTCCCCTGGCTCTTGGTATGACGCTTATAGCAAGCGTACAAAAAGATGACAACATCCAAGTTCACTACCTGATTCTGGGAATTACACTCCTGTGGATTTCCGGACTCGTCACGGGTTATGTTCTTGGGCGCCCCCTCCCGAAACAAAGAACCGAGCAATGAAACAATCACAGCCACGTCTCTGGGAAACCGGGGGTCGTGGCTGAACTTTTTTTATATAAAAATCACCACCCCTCCTAAAGGCACCCCACCTTGTGGAGGAGGGGTCAGGGGTGGTGATTAATTTATCTTCCCCTCCCTCTTCGCCAAGGGGGAGGCTGGGAGGGGGTGCTAAATCTTCCCCTTTATATATTTTTTTAAATCTTCTACTTTTATTCTTTCCTGTTCGCCTGTATCTCTGTCTCGCACAGTCACAGAATCATCTGTCAAAGTATCAAAATCAACAACAATGCAAAAAGGTGTGCCGATTTCGTCTTGACGGCGATAACGTTTGCCGATATTGCCGTTGTCGTCCCATGCCACCCTGCCGAATTCTTCTTTGAGTGGAGCATAGACTTTTGCATTAGCGTATTCTACAAGCTCTGGTTTATTCTTAAGCAAAGGCGAAACAGCGCAAATGACTGGAGCAATATTGGGCTTAAATTTCAAGTATGAACGCACCTCCCCATCCTTTTCGTCTTCCGTATATGTAGAGATAAGGAGAGACAATACTGCCCTATCGACTCCCATTGATGGTTCGATTACATGTGGAACAATTTTTTCTGAATTTTCTTCATCTACATATTCCAATTTATGAGTTTTCAAATCAAAATCAGTACGATATGCCAAGCCAAAAAGTTCTTTTCTTCCGAAAGGAAAATCAAACTCAAAATCAATTGTTCTTTTAGAGTAATGCGCTCTGTCAGCATCTAAAACTTCCAGCTCATGCACACGACCCATATCAAGGCCTAGTTCTTGCATCCAGTCTAACATCTCACTTCTCCAATATTCAAAATATTTTTCCCAATCAACTGAACGAATAAAATATTCTATTTCCATTTGCTCAAATTCGCGCTGTCGAAACAAGAAATCCCGAGGGGCAATTTCGTTTCTGAAAGCTTTACCGATCTGAGCCATACCGAAAGGCAGTTTTGGGTGAAATGCATCTACTGTATTTTTAAAATTTACAAACATACCCTGTGCTGTTTCTGGTCGCAGATAGGAAACCGTAGCCTCCTCCCCTGCACCGACTTGAGTCTTGAGCATTGTATTAAATTGTTTACCATCAAGAGGGTCTGCGAAATTTGCCACGTGGCCTGTCGCTTGCCAAACTTCTTGACGCATCAATATCGCCGCATCTATGCCATACATGTCTCGGCGAGAATCAACAAATTTTTTCCACCAATTCTGCTTAATATTATTTTTTAAAGCAACACCAAAATGCCCCCAGTCGTAAGTCCCCGCCAATCCCCCATATATCTCCGAGCCCTGAAAAACAAACCCACGCCTTTTAGCGAGCGAGACTATCTTTTCCATCAAGTCGTTTTCCTTACTTTCTTTTTTCATTTTACTTTATAACTTTTTACTTTATGAACTTTATGATTATTCCACTACTGTGCCCCCACCCGGAGGGAAAGAAGGGTCATTCTCGAGCTGTGTTCGGATTGACGACTTACTTACCCGCACATCCACATTAGCAAAATCATCATGACCCGTCAAAACAGCTTCGTTGACGATAACCGGCGTTGTGCGAACCTGAGACAGGGATGGGGTAAATGCTACCTGAAAAGAAACGCTTTTGTCGACGGTGGCGATACCTGTGCCTCGCGGAATCCTGCCGATATTCCAGACGATTTCCCGAGTTGAAGGATTGTAAGTCACATCTTCACTTTCCGGCGAGATCTTGTTGGTAAACTTCATCCAGGATGGCAACGATGAACGGACAATGCCTTTCGAAATACTGTTTGAAGTATTGGATAAGGACCACACTACAGTATAAGTGGTTTCTTTTCCGACTTGGGGAGGCACCGGACCGGTATTTGTAAAAATACCCGAATAGTAGAGCGCTTTGGTCGCGAATCCCACGTCCGAAATGATCCTAATGACCGAGGAATCGGAATTGTTTAGATCGACAGTGGTATAGCCGGTAGTCATCTGCTTTCCAGAAATAGAAATATTGATATTAATCGACGGATCGGAAATTATCCCGCCAGTAGCTGAAAACAGCAAACGCGGAGAGACGGAAAAGTTCACTGAACCCGAATCTCCAGGATTCACTTCGGAAAGTTCACTTTCAGAATTCTTGTCCCAGATTATGGTATCGATCGCCGAATCATAAAACCCTTGGTCGCTATCTATGGTCTCCCGATCGAATGAATTCCCGGAAATCTTAGCTCGAATCTCTAGGTCATTTACTTTCGTATCTAAATTGTTGGTCCATTTTATTTCGCCTCGGACCGGATTCTTTGCAGTAGTAGCGTACTCCCTCTGATATACGCCATTTACATACAGCTTCGCTTCGATGAAAGGCTTTTGGATACCGACCGAGTAAGCTAGAGAATTGAAGACGACATCGATAAGAGACTTGTCTCCTCCCGACTGGGATCCGCTTGAGATATGAAATATTTTCTCTTCTCCATCAAACACATCAATCATCTGACCAGTGACCACGACATTGCGCTCAGCGCCAGGAGCTAGGTCCCCCAAATTCCAGATATTGTTTCCAAGGGACGGAACCGGAACGGATGACTTAAATTGGAATCCGAGAGGATAATCGATCTTCAGAAGTATTTTGGATGCTGGGTTGGTAGCGTTCAGTGTTGTTTTTATATTGAGAGTAATATCCTGGTTCGGACTTATCACTTTAGGCGCATCGACTAAGATATTGAGCGGTGTAGAGCTAATGGTCACCTCGTAGAATTTCTCTTTTACGAAAATGGCGTTTGATCCTTCTACCCGATATTCCAAGGAAATTTTTATCTGCCGCTCTGTGCCCTGTTCTCCAAAAAGAATAAGTTTTATATTTTCATTGCGCACCACTCCGGCGGGAATTGTGCCCAGGGATTCTCGAAATCTCTCTGTCCCAGAGGGCGGCGCAGTACTACCTAGACGAGAGCTCTTCGGATACTCTACGACCAGGTCCACCAAGTCGAGTGCAGAACTGTTTTTGTTCGTGATTCCGACGACCAGTGACAATTCTTCTCCTCCGGCCGTGAAATTGTTGCCGACTATGGAAATATCGATATTGTCATTGGAAACAGTATTGCTACCACCGAAAAAGACATAAGAAGCGTATAGAAGGGTCAAAGCAAAAAAAACTAAAGAAAATATGAAGAAATTTTTGAAAACCGAGGTTTTCATAAAAAATTTTTCGCTTGAATATGATGGCGCAAGGTCGAATTTTGGGCTTTTCCCCCAGGCATCTGGCACGTCTTTTTTCTCGAAATGAGTAAAACGATCCTTGTGTTCTATTTTTGTCTGATAGCTTTTGCTGAAAAGCTTGCTTTTTAACTCTTCTATTCTATTTAACTTATCCCTATCATTTTGAGGCATTCTAAGATTATACCATAGTCTATAGATGTGTCTCTTTAAGAGCTTTATTTATTTGATTTAATACGTGGATTCTTGATTCTGAAACTTTGAATATTAAATCTTCTTCAAATGGAGATTTGGTGAGATTTTCTAATATTTCATTTTCACCTATATACCCCAGATTATTCAGAATCCTTAAAACAATAACTATTTCTATATTTCTTAAATCTTCCCTTTTTTCTGTTTTTTCTAAAATAAACAAACCACCAATCAAATCCGAAAATAATGCTTCGTTGGGTTCAACGCCAGCAAGTAACCGCTTTAATAAGCGAGAAATATTGGCAAAAACCGCAAAAGTCTCTCTATTTTTAATCAACTGCTCCAGCTGGTTCGTTTTCGATGCGGTCGTTACTCTAAAAATATTTTTACCTTGCACCAAATCAATTTTTATATATGCAAAATCCTGCAACACAAAGCGAAGTTTTGAAGAAATCTTTCGAACTCCTTGCGCCGTCGCTGTTATCATCCCCAAATCACGAGTGAAAATAGAAAAGTGTTTCCCCGCTTCTCCAAAATTCTTACTGCTCAATATTATCCCCTCTGTATGATAAATGTGATGCATTTATAAATTTTCTTCTTTACCTAGATCCATCTTCTTAAAATCTATTCCAACTTCTCCAAGCAATAAATTGGGAACTTTTAAAATAAAACCAGCCCATTCGTGTATGTGAGCATCGTGAACCGGAAAGGCAACTCTTGGCTTAAGCATTTTTGCATAATCGATAGCATCTTTTATTCTCATCCATGGACCAGTAACGGGAAGCGCCACAATATCTACCTCAGTATTTGGATTAGCAAACGCGTCTCCAGGATAACAAAGTTTATCAACCATATAACCTGTATTCTGCACTCTGCCATATGTCTCATAAATTTCCGCATGCAAATTTCCAAAACCATTTATGCTTACCCCACTTAAATCGTATTCCTGCCCTTCTTCTATTTTTATATATTTAATTCCAGCTTCGTCGAGCAATTTACCGACAGCAGTATTTGTAATAACAATTGCAGTGGGATTATTTACTAAGACTTTTTTTAGTGAATCAATATGTAGGTGATCTTGATGTTCATGAGTAATGAGTACAGCAGAAATATTTTTTTCTTCGCTTTGCATTGTTGAAAAAGCGCCAGGATCTGTCATTACCCTAATTCCCTCTTTTGGTTCGGCAACAAAGCAACAATGTCCAAGCTTTTTTATCTTCATATTTTAATTATATCACAGACAAAATAAGTAAAAAGAATAAATATATAATAACACTATAGCAACGGCCGTTGCTATTACGCTATGTTTGAAGTAACTTACAAACTAAAGGCTTTTTCTAATAAATCTCGATTGGTGATATCCCGAGCCAAAATAAAATGGACATACCTACCTATTTCCCAATAATTAGCAATAAAATCAATCTCTTTCTGGCACGGATACGGATAAACCCATACACTGTCGTTAAATTTAACAAACCCTAGTTCCTTCATCTTTTCTCTTAAGGAATCTCTGGCTACCCTCTTAGTTTCTGGAATATCAAAAACAATCACTCTAAAATTTCTATCCCAAATTTTGGGATTTTTTATTTTTAATTCGTCATAGTTAAATCGTAAAAATATTTCCCTACCATTTTCTGTAAGAAAAATTTTATGATATTTACCAGATTTTTTAATCTCTATCAATTTTTGTCTCCTAAGTTTTGAAAAATAACCAGCCATATTTGCAGGTTTTCTGTTTAAGCCAAAAATTTCTTTAATCAATAATTTAGTGACTTTATAACTTGTTCTTTTATTTGATAAAGCTACTGTCACTCCTATTCCCATACCCAAGGCACGGATTATCTTTCCCGAATTAGATTCTTTATCAATTATTTTCATAAAGATATGATAGCATATTGACAACGGCCGTATCTATTATGTTACTAAGTATTTAGCATATTAAAATTACAGAGGGCGACCTATCGGATTTGGTATAGTTACAGTAATGTTTTTAATATCATCTTCGTCCATTAGCCAAATACCAGATTTACCCTTTGATGTGTTATAGAGAGTAACATGAGTAGCTGGGTATTTTATATTTAGCTCATATTTTTTATTTATAAAATCAAAAAAATTGTTCAAGTTTGAAACTTCACACATTACTACAATAGTTTTATTTATGCCATCTCTAGAAACAAGTTTATATTTATTATTATATTTAATAACTTCAATATTATCAGTTTTCGTAAAATTAGAAAAATCATCTATGATTTTGTCTCTGAAATCTGGGATTGAAATATTGTATTTTTCAATTATTTTCCCGATATATACAAGACTAATATGAAATGGAGTTGGAAAATAGAAAGTATCTCCTTTTATTTTTATTTCTTCAGGTAAATTTTCAAAAAAAACTGGTAAACCAATCCAATCTTTATTTAGAGCATCGATCTGATATTTATCATTTACGTAGATAAATTTGTTGTCCACAATCCTATTTTATCATGGTTCTATTTCTATCACCATGATCCTGAGTTAGTTCGAACGGATCACAAAATTTCTTAGTTCTGAAATTATGGGCGCAACTGTGTCATTATTTATATCTTCTGGTTTTATTTTGCATTTTGAGAAAATTTGCTCTTCGATTTGCCTTAATGCTACTTCATATGCATCACGTTCCGGTGTATCGTTGCCATGGTGAGCATAACGTTTTCTTAAATCCGTAAAACGCTGTTTTAAACTTACTACACTAAAAGGACTTACTCTGTCATCACAATAATGGGCAATTTTTTTGCCAAAATCTTCACTTGAAGCATTTCCAGTCCCACCCAAAAAACTAATAGCATTAATTATTTCTAAAACTCTATTATTTATGCCGATTTCATTCGCTATTTTTCCGTGGGCTAAATACTCATTATTTCCATATTTATTTTTAAATTCGCTTTGTACATTTTGCCAGTATTTCAGTCCTTCCGGTTCTAAAAATTGTGGCCAGATTTCTAATTTAAATTTAATAATATTTCCCATATCGTGAAGTAAACATGCAGTTATTATCTCTTCTTTATTTAGTGGCTCATCAAAATTGTCACATATCAAAGACGCAACTCCTGCCACACGAAGCATGTGCTCCTGCAAGTTCGGCATTATTTTATATTCCGTATAAATTTCAGAAATTGTTTTTGACATACTATCTTTCTATCTTAACTTTGAAATTTAAATCATCTATTTTCACTTCTTGCCCATCGTTATTTTCAAATTTAATTTGAGACACAAGAACAGTCTTTTTTAAATCTGACGCAAATTTTTCTATTAATTTTTGTCCTGTCTCATTAGTGTCAAGTACAATTTTTACTACATCGCTAGGCGTCAACCCCATCTTTTTACGCATATCTTGTAGTGCTCGTACCAGCTCCCTATAATCCCCTTCTTGTTTTAATTCTGGAGTGATATTCGTATCCAAAGTTATGCTCTTATTCCCCTTTTTTACTGAATTATCGAAAACTATATTTTTTATATTTAACTCTTCTTTAATCAAATTTAATATTTGATTATTTTTTGATATTAGATTAAATGCTGCATCTTTAATTAAGAGTGTTTGTAATGGCTGACGCACAGGAATATTAATTTTCTGTCTTTCAGCATTTCCAATTGTACAAATTTCTCTAGCTATTAACATCTCTTCCAGAACTTTACTCTTTCCATTTCCAAAAATGTCAAAGATGCCCCTTGACACACTGGGCCAATTTTCTAGATGCACACTTTCTGCATCTGATTTAGCGAAATCATGCCGCGTACCGTCCACTGGAACGTAGCCAGTCCTCAATTTAAGCCAAATATCCTCTGCAGTAAAAGGCGCAAAAGGGGCCATAAGTTTTGAAAGCGTTTTTAGAACAAAATATAAAGTTTGCCTTGCCCCGTCCTCCCTGGCGGGGTTTGCGGCCTCTTCTTTTATCCTCTCTCGTGAACGACGCAAATACCAAGTAGAAAGATCATCCACAAATAAATCTATTGGCCTGGTCGCTTCGGCCAAATCATAATTTTCCATCCCTTTGGTAATTTCATTTAAAATTTGCTCAAATCTAGACAAGATCCAAATATCTAGAACATTTTTTGACCTAGGTTTGTCATTTTTTTCCAGTGTTTTATTTCGATATATTTCATAAAAGGCAAAAACATTAAAAAGTCGCCCGATTATTTTAGTGGCAATGTCTTGCACTGCTTTTTCCGAGAAATTAGCATCCTCGCCTTTCATCAGAGTTGAAGACATCAGGTAAAGACGCAGCGCATCGACGCCGTATTTATTTATAAAAATCCAAGGATCTGGATAATTATTTTTGGATTTGGACATTTTTTCTCCGTCTTCTGCGCGCAAAGTCCCGGTCGTCACAATATTTTTAAAAGGTGCCTGTTTGAAAAGTATTGCAGATACTACGTGGGTATAATAAAACCAAGTTCTTGTCTGAGCTATGTATTCAGCGACAAAAGCTGCCGGAAAATTATTTTTTTTCCATTCTAGATTTTTAAACGGATAATGATCTTGCGCGAAAGGCATCGAACCAGATTCAAACCAACAATCCAACACTTCTGGTATACGCGTTAGACTGCCAGCACAACTACACACGAGAGGAACTTGATCAATGTACGGCCGGTGCAAGTCTAGCTCATAATTTGCGTTGTGGGGAAATGGAATGAAATTCAATTCTTCGGCCTCCCCCGTATTCAACATTTGTTTTTCTGAAAAATCGGCATGCGGTACGCCGGCCACAATCCTTTGCAAGGTCCAAATGGGATTGCCATGTGAAATCACAATAATATTTTTCCCTTGAAATTTTTTTTCTGTACTATAAATGAAATCACCCATTCTTTTAGCCACCAAATTTTGGTCCTCTTCGTTTATCTCGTGCAATCTTTCATCTATAATCAATTGCTCTTCTCCGAAGCCAAGTTCACGCCTTAAAATTTCCGCCGTTTCCCTGGTGCGCAAAAATGGAGAAGAAAATATAATGTCGATTTTTTCGCTTTTTAATTTTTTCGCGGCCGCAACCGTCTCACCCTCGCCCTGCTTTGTCAAATGATTGTCGGGATCTCCTTTTGGATCATCAAGGTGTTTGGCATTGTACATTGCCTCCCCATGTCGCATCACAAAATATTTATTGCCGGATTTTTTTGTTTTTTCTTTTAAATCTTTGAGAGAACTGACGAAGGTTTTTTGTTTGCATTTGTCGCACTTCCAAATAGGCAACGGACTCGCCCAGTAGCGGTTTCTTGAGATATTCCAGTCTGGAGCATTCTCTGAGATATTTTTAAATCTTCCCTCTTTCAAATGAGCTGGAATCCAGTTGAGACTCCTCCCTTGTGTGAGAATATTTTCTTTTTCTTTTTGAATGTTAATAAACCAAGAAGGCAACGCGTAATATATGATCGGCGTTTCACATCGATAACAATGCGGATAGGGATGGATTATTTTCTCTTTAGCAAAGAGAAAATTATTTTTTGCCAAGTATTTTATTACCTCAATGTCGGATTTTTGATGGCCGTCTTTTTCGGACGATTTTGGTTTCACTAGCAACCCAGCGAAATCTGAAACTTCTTTTTTGAACTTTCCGGTTTCATCAACATGAATTATCCAAGGAATATTATTTTGCTTCGCGAGATTCATATCGTCTTCACCGAATGCCGGCGCTTCATGGGCCAGACCTGTACCTTGATCCGCGGTCACAAAATCCGCATGCCACACTTTCCAAATGTTTTTACTCTGAGCTTCATTTGAAGTTCGATAATATGGAAAAACCGGGATATATCTCTTGCCTATGAGTCCTTCCCCCTTGATTTCCCCGAGCAAGTAATATTCTTTGTTTTTAAGAGCATTTGATAGGGTATCCTTGGCAAGGATAATCACGTCATTTTCGACTTTCACCTTCACATAGACAATATTTTTATTTATGGCGATAGCTGTGTTGCCTGGCAAAGTCCACGGGGTCGTCGTCCAAGCGAGCAGATATGTCCCCGGTTCATCTTCCAATTCAAATTTTACGTACACCGAAATATCGGAAATATCTTTATAACTGTTATCCATCGCGATTTCAGAGTTGGCTATAGGCGTCTCGCATCTCGGACAATAGGCCAGCACTCTCACACCTTCATAAATAAGATCTTTTTTATTAAGTTCAGACAATGCCCACCAGACGGATTCAATGAAGGTATTATCCATGGTTTTATACCCACCTTGAAAATCCACCCAGCGTCCAATTCGCTCGATTCCCTTTTCCCAATCCTTGTCGTACTGCAAAACCTTACTCCTCGCGTATTCAACAAATTTATCAATTCCGTATTTTTCAATCTCGACGTGGCCGGCGATGCCTAATTCTTTTTCAACTATATTTTCAATCGGTAAACCATGGCAATCCCACCCCCATTTCCTCGGCACATAGTATCCCTGCATAGTCCGATATCTGCCGATGACATCCTTCGCCGTACTGCCTAAAATATGTCCATAATGAATCTGCCCCGTGGCAAAGGGGGGGCCGTCATAAAAAACGTAGCGTCCCTTTGGGGATTTTTTCTCCAAAGACCTTTCAAAAATTTTATTTTTATGCCAAAATTCAAGAACTTTTTCTTCTCTTAAAGCTACTTCACTTTTTTTACTTGTCCCGTTAGAAACAGGTTCACTTTGTGAACCGTTGTTTCGCACGGGATTGTTTTCTTCGTTTTCAGCCATTATTGCCTGATTTTAGCACAAAATATCTGTTTTTACACTTTTTTATTCTATTTTTTTGCCCTAAAAAAGAGAAGACCGTGGACCTTTATTGGCCACGGCTTCGTGAAATTGATCCCCCTTATTTGTTTGTTGCAAGCTGGGGTGTGATTGCTTGCAGATGCCGGACGATGGACGCCAAGAAGTGGGTCACCAAAGTTGAAACCTCGACATTGATGCTGTAAATCAAGAGAAGACACCGGTAATCCCGTGTTTTCTGTGAAGCCTGATCAAGTTGAACTCCAACCTGACCAAGTGCCACCTCATGAAAATCGTACATATCGAGCTCGTCCGGGTTTAGGCTTCTTAAAGCCGGCCCGTACTCAGCAACATTTACGACACACTTCCATGCTATGGCATACATGTGCCACAAGTGACACAGTGGAAGTTCGGTTTTTAACGAGACTACTGCCTCCGAAAAGATGGGATGTGACTCCCATATTGCTATTTTGGTCATAAGAAACAAAAACTACTGCAGTTTGGTTGTTGGTTGTGAGGTTAAGAACACTAAAAACTAAGAACGAACAGCCAACACCATAGCACGGCTATGTTAAAAATGCAAGTTTTATCTATTTCTTCCAATCTTTAATCAGCAACCCGCCTCGGACTCTTTTGACTGTCACTTTTTGTTTTTCTTTCCATCCGAGCTTTGTCACCAATTCTCTAGGCAAAGTCACAGCTAAAGACTTCCCGCCAAGTTTGGTTATCTTCCGAACATTTTGATTTATAAGTTTTTGTGTAGGCATTTAGTTACGTAATGTATTACGTAATACATTACGTACTTATTGTAGCATGGAATGAAAAGAATTATTAATTCTTTTATTGCTTATTAGTAATTGCTCTTAATGAATGTTCGATATTTACAAGACTTGACTCTATATTTCTTATCTTAGATTCAATTTCTTTTTTCATAGCTTCTATCGCTGTATGTGTATGATAATAATCCGTAACTCCAATCGGATTTCCACATAATGCACATTGAATGAAATAAAATTTATATCTAGAATTTTCAGGAGAGGCTTCTTTTAGCTCAAATCTGAAACTATTACATGTACATTTTGACATCATATATTTTTTTTAACTTAATAATACCCTTAAATTTGTAGAGATGGTACTCATAATGTTTTCCAACATCTCGTAGGTTTCATCGCTACTATATTTTAGTTTTGATTCTCCAAGAGAGTAAGCAAGAAATGATACAGCATTTACCAGATCTATATTATCTTTATATTCTATAAGAAATCTTTCGTAAAAAGGATGATCGATATTCCATTGAATAATAGTAATTTTGCCCTGTTTTTCAACTTCAAAAATAGGGCCAGTCAGACCAAAACTATGTGATTCAAATCTCGCAAGGTGTGCCAAACTGGGTCTTCCTCTTTTTATTACTTCTTCCTCAACTTTCGTTTTCGGTCTTTTTACAACTGGATTTATAGGAGTAGGTTTACCCTTTTTATCTGGTTCAGCTTTATCTAGTAATTTATTTTTCTGTGAAATAATTCTTTCTGCTTCAGAAAAATTCAGGTCTTTTGCTGACTCTCTTTTTGTATCCTTTTTGAACCTCTTTCTAAGAGTGTCAATCTGAGGCATGATGTCACTTTGAAACTTATCCACTATAGCTTGTATTGGTTTTATATTATGCTTTGTGTAATTAACTCCCATAGCCGAATCTAACGTTCCAGAAAATATTACCTCTACCCTGACTCGGTTTAGATCATTGTGTTGTTCCCATAATCCACCCAAATGATCTGCTTTAGATATTTGTCTATAATTCCTTAAAATATAAAACCCTTGATTCTTGACATTGATTTTTAATTTTCGCATTACACTTTGGTCAAATTGCGGAAGAACATAAATTTTAACTGCAAAAGACTCTTTGCTGTCTGCGCCATCGATTTTTATTTCATATCTTTCATCACTGAAGATTTCCGACTTTTGTTTGTATTCCTTTGTGAGTCCTCCGTCCGTCCACATTGGATCGACAATTTCCACTAACTTATTATTTATTGTAATTTTTTTACCAGATCTTAAGAAATAACGATAAGTCTCTCCAACATCTTTTCTAAGAGAGTCCGTAAATTCTACAACACCTGATTTCGTTAATTTATCACATTTTCTTAATACCAAAATAGTTCCGGAATCTTCAAGTCCACGATGTTTAGCAAATTTAATTTCTTCTGAGGTAGATTTTTCCCTATAAACATTGAAGTTGTTACTTTTTGCCATTTCTTCAAGATCCATAATGCTGGTAAGCATTGGTTTGTCTTTCTGTTTGGTAAATACTTCAATTCTTTTTGCTATGGAAATAGAAGCGGTTACCATTCCCATACCGAATCTACCTAAATCTGATTCCACATTTCGATGAGTAATAGAGCCCAAACGAAGAGCCTGTCCTAGTGTTTCCTCGTCCATACCCGAACCGTCATCTATTATAACGATATGCTCTTCTTTTTTTGAATCTAGATTTATTTCAATGTTTATATTTGTAGCATTAGCGTCAAGTGAGTTATCTATAAGATCAGCTATTGCAATATTGTTGTCATAACCACTATACCTAAGAGATTCCATTAATTTAGCAGCGTTTGGTGTGTTTTCTTTGTTGTATTTTATTGTTTCCATATTTTTATTCTTTACCTCGATAGCTTTTGCCACCAAGACTTATTAGTTAATAAACAGCTAAAAACGCAGAAATACAGAATATTCCTGCAAACCAAATATATATCAAGTAGTCATAAATTTTTGAAAGCCTCGATAGCACCCTAAAGTGCCACCAAAACTATAATTAAATTAATAATATAAAAAGTATATACCCATTTATATAAAATGTCAAGCAATTTCGTAATGGTAAAATACTATCCCAATCCATGCTTTTCCAGTCATGCCGTAATCCAGTCTATTTTTCTACTAAAGTTACGTAATATATTACATAATACATTACGCACTTATTTCACCAACCCAAGCTTTTCAAGTCTTGCAGAAATCCCTCCCCTTTTTCTGCCAAATTTTTTCATTAGGTCTGGTATTTTAAAACCGGAAATAAATAATTTGCTAAGTTCTTCGTCTTGTTCTTTGTTCCATGGCCTGTATGCGTTCGGATGTTTCTCTCTGATTTCAGCAAATCCATTTTTAATTCCCCTCTTGAGGGGTGACGCTTGCGTCGGGGTGGATAAATTCCCCACCTTCCCTCCGCAAGCCACCACGAAATCATCATGCATCTTTTTTAAATCATTTTCCAGAATTTTACCGAAAACTTGCACAGCTTCTTGCGACTTGTTTTTAAAATCAATATCTTTTTTCAAAATTTCTGGATGCACTTTGAGCGCATGCTCATTTATGCCAAGCAAATAAAGTCCAGAGAGTCTGCGCACTCGGGAAAGTGCCACATACCCCTGCCCAAATTCAAACACTTGCGAGAGATCCATCACCGCCGCATCCATACTCATCCCCTGGCTCTTGTGCACTGTGATAGCCCAAGCCAATCGAAGCGGAACTTGAGTTATTTGCGCGCGAATTTTACCGTTCTCTTCCACTGTCCAATCCATAGGCGCAACAACAATATTCCGTCCATTCTTGGTTTTAATAATCGGGTTTCCACTAAATTCTTCGTAGCCCGTCACCTTACCAAGAGTGCCATTCACAAATCTTTCTTTTGGATTATTTTTGGTACACATCACCACAGCACCTATTTTGAGTTCTAAATTCTCTGGTGACAAACATCCTTTCTTGAGCGTTTCAACTATTTTATCATTTCCACTTCCAGACATTTTAAATGATTTTACTTCTGCGTCTAATTTTACAAGTTCAGTATTGTTTACTTTGTCCACATCCACATTGTGTGAGAAAAGTTTTGTAATATTCGCAGGCTGACTATCTAAATTAATTTTTCTAGTATTTATGTGATTCCTGTGTGATTGCGAAAAATTATTGGCTCGTATTCCTCCCAGTACAGACAGAAAATCAGCATCATCTTGGCGATGTTGTTCAGAAAGATAACAAACAATTAGTCGTGCACGTTCCCATGCGCCTGATTCATATGCAAAACTGTTATTTTTCACAATATTTTTAATAAGCAAATTCTGTTTTTCGTCTATAAAGTCCTTTTTCACAATTGGCGGCAACTGAAAAAAATCACCAACCAAAATAATCTGTATCCCACCAAACGGCTGGCTATTTTGTTTTATTTCTCTACAAACAGCATCCATCATGTTGAGCATATTCTCCGACAACATTGAAACCTCATCTATAATCAAAACCCTCGTGCGATTAACACGCCTCACAACATATTCACTGCTAGCAATTTTGTCCAAATCATATTTATCTAGTTTTGTTTTGATGCCTATACCACTCCAAGAATGAATGGTCATCCCACCGATATGCGTCGCCGCGATGCCCGTAGAAGCTGTAATAGCCGGCTCAACATCACAAGCACGCAAATAATTCACAAAATTATTTATTGTGTGCGTCTTACCAGCTCCCGGCTCGCCAGTGAGAAAAACATTAGCACCAGTTTTTAAAATATTCAATGCTTGATCTTGAGTCATGGCTCAAGCATTGTACTACGTATTTGCAAAAACAATGTATTATGTAATACATTACGTACTTATTGTAATAAGAGTTCAAAATTGTTATGCAAACCATCTGTACAATTGCACTTCACGAGTTTGTGATTGTGATTTACGCAACTAGGCGAATTGCAGGCACCGGGAACTTTGGAAACTCCCCTACAGCCCCCAAGGCAAATATAATGTTCTCCGAACTTTTGTTTTGTTTCTTCTTGCATAAAAATATTATACCAGATTTTGTGATATTATTATCTATACAATCCCATGGAAAATAAAGGACCAAATATTCCTCTAACTAGGGCAAAACCAAGCACTTTTGATGAAAGTAGTCTGGAAACGTTTGAAGGCAATCTTGAGCAGAAAATAAATAGCCTGGTTTTATGGATAAATGAGAGAGTTAAAAGAAAACAATGGAGCAATGAAGAGATTGCTGAAAAATTTGTAAAAAGAAATGCGGAACAAATCCTCGCAGACGGAGATACCGGATTTATGAACCCATGTAGTGATCTGACGCTTGTCGCACTGGCTCTTTTAAAGAAAAACGGATTTAAATCTACTTTAGTAGTAGAAAAACTTAAACAAAAGAAATACGATTTTGTCGGTATGCATTTTGTGCTTGAATTTTTAGAAAAAGATGTTTTATATTTTCTTGAATTCGTAGAAAAAAATCATGTACTCTTGAAAAAAGGAGGATATACCCACCAAAAAGAAGGTATAGAAACTTTAAGGATTCAAAGAATAACAAACGATGTTCGTCTCGATCAAAACATTCAGTCAATTTTAGAAGAAGCACAATTTGATATTAGTGACTTTCGTTTGGAAGATTTGATCGCTCAACTACAAAAAGATAATAGCCCACAAACTTATACTGGCTATGTTTCTAAATTAGCACACGATGGAAATTTGTATCTAGATTCGCAAATTACGTAATCGATTACGTAACTACATCTTCTCTGGAGCTTTGATGCCAAGGAGGTGCAAACCACTTTTCATTACAAACGTAAAAGCAAAAGTGAGAGCTACTTTGTAGGAAGAAGTTTTATTTTTTTTATCTATAATTAAATTATTGCCATAAAAACTGTTGAACGCGCGGGCGACTTCTATCAAATAATTCGCGATATAATGCGGTTCGTATTCTTTTGCAGAACGTAAAACAATTTCGGGAAATTTGTATAATAATTTTTCTACTTCAAAGGTTTCAGCAGGAAAAGCATGCGGGTCGGGCAAAATATTTTCTTTCTTTGCTTTTTCTAGAACTGAATTTGCACGCGCAAAAGAATATTGCAGATATGGACCAGAATCCCCTTCAAAAGAAATAGAATTTTCAAAATCATAAATAATATCTCCACCAATCCCTTGTTTTAATATTGAATATTTTATGGCAGACACAGCAACACTAGAAGCCACTTGCTCTCTTTCTTCATTTGAGAATTCTCTATCCGTCATTTTTTCTAAAATTGCATCGCGAACATCATTCAGAAGTGATTCACCTGTAACAACATTCCCCTTCCTAGAACTCATCTTGCCACTTGAAAGACGCATCATGCCATGCGTAATGTGTTTCATTTTTTTCTCATGTTCTGGATTTATCAAAGAAATGGCTTTGGCAACAACACGCATATAATCCATTTGTTCACTTGCAGTGACAACAACGGACAAATCCAAGTTTGGTTCTGTTTTAAACTTCTCTTCAGCCAAGCCAAGCTCTTTGGTCTCATAAGTAGGTAAGCCCTCACTGGTAATGAAAACTCTGGTATGAAGCTTCGGGTCATACTTTTCAGCCTTAAATACTATGGCGTTATCAGATTTTTCAAAAATTTTACCAGTATTTGCACGAACAATTTGTTCTCCAATCGGTGCCATCTGACTCTCCAAGAAATAAAAATCAAATTCTGTGCCAAGAGTTTCGTACAAATCTTGGAAGGCATCCATCGTCACCTTGAAACCCCAATCATAAATCTCAATTATTTTTTTATCTTTTTTGTCGTAAAGTTTTTTATTTATTTTATCAATTTCTTTTTTAGCTTTTTTGTCGATTTCATATGCTTCAGCACCGAAGGCATAAGCCCGCCCTATGTTTTCTGCTTGCAGATTATGAGAACCAATTTTTGCTTGCAATTTCTCATTTTGCAAAAGACCATATATGGCTTTAGCTACATGAAGCCCCAAGTCGCCCTGGTAATTTGCTCGTGATGTCTCTGCGCCAGAGAATTCCATAAGTCGCGAAATAGATTCACCTATAGCATTACTCATCAAATGCCCAATGTGAAAAGGTTTGAAAGGGTTCGGGTCGGTATATTCAATCATTATTTTCTTTCCGGTAAAGAAGTCATTTTTACCAACATTTCCTCCCTGATTTAAAATTTCTTCCACACTCGAAGCAAAAAACTTTCGTGACAAATATAAATTTATAAATCTACCTACCATTTCTATCTTTTCTATTTCTACCAATTTATTTTTTTTTAATTTTTCTAAATCTTCTGCTGGTTTTTCTAAAGATGAAATGAAAGTATAGTCGCCATTTTTTATATCTTTTGGATGCACTAAAACAAAATCCCCTTCGATCTTTAAAATTTCTTTTATCCAATTTTTAATTTTTTGCTCCATTTTATTTCTTTCCTGTACTTCCAAACTTTCCTTCGCCGCGAGCGGAATCTTTTAATTTATCGACTTCTCTCAACTTTGCAATAACCACAGGCACAATCACGAGCTGGGCAACTTTGTCTCCTTCCTCAAAAGTATAACTCTTATCAGACAAATTCACTAAAAGAGTGTTGTATTCACCCCTATAACCCGCATCAAACACCCCACCCATATGCACAAACCCCGCCTTTGAGATACTTCCTTTATCCATAATTATCGCCCCATAGCCTTCGGGAAATTCCAACGCAAACCCATGCCAGAAACGATAATGCTCCCCCGGCTTCATAGTCACCGTCTCCATAGAATACAAATCCATCCCCACATCCCCCGGATGATGATATGTAGGCAACTTTGCATTCTCCTTAAGTTTTTTAACTTTTATTTGCATTTTGATATTCTTTAATAAGATTAATTGTTTCGATAAGCGAAGGGATAAAATCACCAGGAGAACTTTGATACCAATTGGATAACTCTTCTAAACTAATCCATTTAACTTCGGAAACTTCATCTTCTTGTAAAATAAATTCATTTACTTCTTTATCTATCAAAGTTGTGAATATATAACAAAATCTTCTCCCATTAATGTTTTCATAGAAAATCTTTCTAAAAGGTTCTAAAAACACCTTTTTTAGTCCTATTTCTTCTTCAGTCTCTTTAATCGCGTTTGATTCATAAGTTTCTCCTTCCTCTAGTGTGCCTGAAACCGAAGGACCCCATTTATTTGGACTAAGAACTTTTGTTGATTGTCTTTTAGCTATTAGAAATTCTTTTTTTTTATTAAAAACCCAAACGGCAGTAATACGACGTATATCTTCATGTACCGTTTTCTCTCGTTCCTTGCAACTAATTACTTCATCTTTTTCATTTACAATTTGAATTCTCATTTTATTTTAAAACTTTTTTAATTTTCGCATAAATTTCTTTATGTATATTTTCACGAGTATCTAGTACTCCACCTTTTACACATTCAATTTTTACCCATCCCTTTTGAGTTTTTGCGAGCCAAAGGGCAGTTTTGCGAGAATTTATCAAAAAATTTACATCTTTCTCATGAACATCTTTCTTCTTACCAAGATATCTTCTGTTTTTATTTTTTTTCTCCTGATCTCTTTGGCGAATTAATTTCAAAACAACAGGAATAGGCACGCTCAAATAAAATATAGCATCTGGCTTTGGAATTTTGAAAACTTCGTATTCCATCTCTGCCAGCCATTTCAAGAAACTTTCTCTTTTTTTTGTATTGGCAATTTTTCCGCCTTGATGGATTTGGTTCGCACTAGCATACCTGTTTGCAATGACTATATTACCCTCGGCAATCCATTTTTTAATTTTATCTCTTGATTCAAAGCGGTCCGCAGCGTAAAGCACTGAAGCGATCTTTGGATGCACTTTCACGAAATTGTAATATTGCTCCGAAAGACAGTGCCCGATAAATTTACCGAAGAAATTTGAATAATAATCTGGAAAATCAACAATTTTCACTTTGCGCCCATCTTTTCTTAAATGTTTAATTAAAAGTTCCGTTTGAGTCGCCTTTCCACTACTATCCGTACCGTCTATTACTATGAGTTTGCCCTTTTTTGCCATATTATTTACCTGAAATTGAATACCCACCATCAACAATGATCGTCTGCCCAGTGATAAAACTAGCTTTATCACTCGCTAAAAACAAAATCGCTTCTGCAATTTCTTTCGGCTGGCCAACTCTTCCCAAGAGTGCAGTTTTTATCTTTTTCCATATTTCCTCATCCCAAACTTTAGACATCGGGGTTTCTATAAATCCAGGCGCAACAGCATTTACGAGAATATCTGGCGCAAATTCCTTTGCTAATACTGATGTTAAGTTCATCACAGCTGCTTTAGAGGCAGAATAAGCGGGGCGACCAGACGTAGAACCAAAAGCTCTTATGGAAGCAATATTAACAATTCTGCCATATTTATTTTTTTGCATTTGTGGAATCACTGCCTGACAAAAATGAGTGGTACCGAGAACATTAATCTTAAAAATATCCAACCATGTTTCCTCTGTTGATTCCAAAAACTTTTGCCTAGTTGCAATACCAGCTGAATTTACTAAAATATCTATTTTTTCAACTTTTTTAAGGATTCTCTTTACTTCAGAATCAACGGCCATCTTGTCAGCAACATCACAAAAAATATATTCGCATTCTAATTCTTTTGCTAGTTTTTTTAATTCTTCGCTTTCTGTCTTTCCATGCAAAATTGGTTTTGCCCCATATTCTTTGGCTAAACGAGCAGTAGCCGCCCCAATTCCTGAAGATGAACCTGTTATTAAAATGTTTTTATCTTTTAAATCCATAAATTTTCTATACAAACTTCTTTGGTATAGGGAATTTTTTGGCAAGAGCTTTAATTTCTCTATGCACTGATTCTTTTAATTTTTTATCGTCTTTATTTTTTAAAACTTTAATCATCAGCTCAGCAACTTTTGCACAATCTTTTTCCTTGAAACCACGAGTTGTAATAGCTGGGGTTCCAAATCTAATTCCAGATGGATCCATTGGCTTTCTGGTGTCCCCTGCAATAGCATTCATATTTAATGTAATACCTACTTCATCTAGAACCGTTTGTGCTTCTTTACCTGTCACCCTCAAAGAGCCAAAAACGTCAGCGAGAATGAGGTGATTGTCAGTCCCACCACCTATCATTCTAACTTTATTTTTTCGCAAAACTTCTGCCATTGCTTTGGCATTTTTCAAAACTTGTCCCGCATATTTTTTGAATTTTGGAGTCATTGCTTCACCGAAAGCAACGGCTTTCGCAGCAATTATATGCATATGCGGACCACCTTGAATCCCAGGGAAAATAGATTTATTTATTTTTGTAGCAATTTCTTCACTTTCACGAGTTAAAATTATTCCTCCCCGTGGACCGCGGAGTGTTTTGTGAGTCGTAGAGGTGATAATGTCAAAACCATCATCAAACGGATTGCGAAGTACCCCTCCTGCGATAAGTCCAGCAATATGAGCCATGTCTGCCATAGTGATAGCCCCTACTTCGCGAGCAATTTCTACGAATTTTTTGTAGTCTAGTGTACGAGGATAAGCAGAAAAACCAGCGATAATTAGTTTGGGTTTGTTGGCTATAGCCACTCTCCTCATGTCTTCATAATCTATTTCTCCCGTTTCCGGATTCTTCATTTTGTATGTGACAAATTTATAAATCTTTGCAGGAAGAGTCATCGGATGACCATGAGTCAGATGCCCTCCATGAGATAAATCCATCCCCAAGACTGTGTCCCCTGGTTGAAGTAATGCAGCATAAACAGCCAAGTTTGCTGGAGCGCCAGAATGTGGTTGCACATTTGCAAATTTACAATTAAAAAGTTTACAAACACGCTCAATAGCCAGACTTTCCACTTTATCGGTAAATTCTTGCCCTCCATAATAACGCTTGCCAGGATAACCTTCCGAATATTTGTTAGTAAAAACCGACCCATTCGCCCTCAAAACATCTTCAGAGACGTAATTCTCAGAAGGAATTAATTCTAAACCTTCTTTCTGCCTTTTTTCCTCCCCTTTTATCAATTTTTCTACTAGTTTATCTCGCATGTTTATAATATAACAAATTACTTACGAAATGAAAACTCTTCATTTTTGCCATCAGACTTCATGATTATGGTACCCAGTAAGTCTGTTCTAAAGATTTTTGCGCCAAAAGAAGTCAGGGTATCTAGGGTATCCGGATGTGGATGACCATAATTATTGTCCTTACCATTTGAAATAACTGCATATTCTGGAGAAACAGCTTTTACAAAAGCTTCTGAGGTGGAAGTACGTGACCCATGATGTCCAACTTTCAAAATAGTGCTATCCAGTGTAGTCTCAGAATTTCCTTCAAGAACTATTTTCTCTGTTACGCTTGTAGAATCACCAGTCAACATTATAGAAGTTTCGCCATAAGTAAGCCTCGCGATGATAGACCCATCATTTGTAGACCAATCGAAAACATCTCTATCAGGAAACAAGATATCAATCACTGCCCCTCCGCCTATGTCTAACCGCATCCCCTTCTTTGCTAAAATGTTAGAAATCTTTTTATTTTTTATCTCTGTTTTAACATTTTGAAATGTTTTGGAGTCATTCAAAGTACCCGGCTCAAAAACTTGGTCTACCTTATATATCTTCAAAACATCCAGAAAACCGCCAATGTGGTCTGTGTCGGGATTAGTAATAATAATGCCATCGATTGTGCGATCGAAGGGAGACATAACCCGAGAAAGCTGACTTAGTATCTTTCTGGGCGGACCTACATCAATTAATATTTGTGTTCCGGTCGGCGACTCTATGAAAAGAGCGTCACCCTGACCTACATCTAACATTGCAAAAGTAAGCTTATTTCCAGAATTGTGAAAATCTTGATAGAAAAGAAAAGTAGTCGCCAGCAAAAGAAGAGAGGTGAAAATCAGCAGTCCATACTTTTTGCCAGATGTTTTATATTGTTGAAACATGTTATAATGTTAACACATTAACAAGTAACTCATTCGAGTCTGAAGACTCTCAGAGTCTGAACGACTAATAAATATATATGAAAAAATTTGAAGAATTAAAATTTAATATAGGAACATTAAAAGGAATATCAGCAAAAAATATTGAGGAACATTTGAAACTTTATGCGGGCTATGTAAAACACTCTAATTTAATACTAGAAAAAATTGACGAACTTTCAAAAGATGCTGAAAAAAACGCATACGCGCTAGGAGAAGTTCAGAGAAGGTTTGGTTTTGAATATAATGGCATGCGAAATCATGAGATTTATTTCAATTCTCTTTCTGGAGGAGCTCAGCCTCAGGTTGACGGTAGTGAATTAAAAAAGGCAATTATTGCTGAATGGGGTTCTTTTGATTTATGGCTTAACCGTTTTAAGGCTATAGCTTTGACTCGTGGTATAGGCTGGGCAATGCTTTACTATGATAGAAAAGAAGGGCGACTCCTCTCTACTTGGGTGGATGAACAGCATTTGGGACAGCTTCAAGATTGTACTCTAATTTTGGGAATTGATATGTGGGAACATGCTTTTGTTTATGATTACCCGACTTCAGAAAAAAAGAAGTACGTAGAAGTATTTTTTGAAAATCTAAACTGGAAAATAATAGAAGAAAATTTCAAAAAGGCGAAATAAAACTCTTTCTTGGCATACTTTTTATAAAGCAATCTATCTCGCAAAGCTTTGCGAGCGAACTGCTCGTCTACCCAACTGCGCAAGGCTTTCTAAAAAATACGCCTGCGACAAGTTTTATTCAGATTCGATAAAAAAACTTTTTATATCTCTGCCAAAAAGTTTATATAAAAAATAGACGTAAATTAAAATTGTAATCCAAAGCGGGAAATTTGGGATAGAAAACGATGCAAAAGGTAAATGTGAGAAAAAAGATATGACACTGAGTTCGTAATGTAGAAATAAATATGAAATGAACCCAAAAGGCACACCAAAACCATACCAAATAAGCCCTACAAAACCAGTCAAAAAACCAAGCATCATCGTAAAAGGTATAAATGGTAAAACGAGAATGTTTGCCGGAAGCGCTACTAAAGACAAATTCCCCATTTTGTATAAAATAAAAGGCAAAACAAAAATATATGCAGCGCATGTGACTGAAATAATGTCTCGCAATTTAAATTTATCTGTTACCCACATAAAATATTTCTCAATTCTGGGTGCTAGGAATATCACTGCCACAGTCGCGATAAAAGAAAGTTGAAAAGAAACATCATATACTAAAATAAATGGATTTAATAAAATCATAAACACACCCGCCAAGATAAGAGCTCGCGCAACATCATAGTTTCTACCAGTCGCGCGAGCAACAAGTGCCAAAGTCGCCATTATCCCTGCCCTGATAGCTGTGGAGCTTCCTCCCGTCATTAAAACAAAAAGCAAAATAGTGAAAATGCCCATACTTATTCCTATATTTTTAGACACAAAAGGAACTTGAGTAAACAATTTCATGATCCATTCAGCAACAATCGTAATGTTATAACCAGACAAGGCAACGATGTGAATCGTGCCGGTATCTATAAATTTCTCTCTCAATTCTTGACTAAAAGAAGCTTTTTCTCCTAAAATAAGCCCTCCCATGAGGAGTGATTCAGGATTTCTAACCACTAAATTCATTTTTCCTAAAAACTTTTCTTTTATAGAAAACAGCGCGCTTTTTATAAAATTACCATTATCTCGCGAGAATATTTCAACAGTTACGTAATTCATTACGTAATAGATTCCATCTTTTCGTAAATAATTTATGTAGTCAAACTCTTTGCCTTGATCTGTAACAAAATTCTCTGGTTTCAGTAACTTTCCAGAGAATTTTATTGCGTCTCCATATTTAAAATTTTCACCAAAATCAACACCGGCTAAAATTTTAGTTTCTTTTCCGCCTATTTTTGTTTCAATAGTCAATTTTTGATTACTTTCTCTCTGGTCCGGTTCGTCAATAATTTCTCCAGAGAAAGATACTTTTTGACCTACTTGTGATTCGAAAATATTGGGTGCCGGAATATCAGCTTTGTGAAATCTAAAAATTCCAAATGAAAATGTTAGAATAAAAATGCCCGCAACAATTCCCCATTTGTTTTTAGATACTAGAGTAAAAAACAGAATCACCACAAGTGCCAAAATACTAATTAAAACCGTAAAATATAAATTTACAAACAAAAAAGAGCGCAGAAGCACTCCAAAAATAAAACCAAAGCACATTGCATAAAAAATTCGGTCTTTCATTTAAATTTTATTTCTTAAGTTCCACTGGCTCTCCTTCTGCAAAGCTTGTAGCTATGAGGTCCGCACGGTCGTTATATTTGTCTTCATTGTGTCCTTTTACGTAAGTCCATTTTGGCTTTAGCTCTTCAGTGAGTTTATATAACTCTTCCCAAAGTTCTCGATTTAACACTCGTTTTTTATTCGCATTCCGCCAATTATTTTTTTGCCAATTAAAAATCCACTCGGTAATGCCCAAAATTACATATTTGGAATCAGAAATAATTTCCACCTCACCCTTCGCCCTCTCCTGTCCAGGAGAGGGTTGGGAGAGGTTGTGTTTTTTTACATATTTCAATGCCTCTATCGGCGCAGTTAATTCCATCTGATTATTCGTAGCATGTTCTACTCCCCCGCCAATTTCCAGAACCCCCTCCTTGCTCCTCCCCCTTATTAAGGGGGAGGCTGGGTAGGGGTGAATTAAAATAACAGCCCCCCAACCAGCTTTCCCCGGATTCCCTTTCGCTGCCCCATCTGTATAGATTTTTACAATTTCATTTTTCATACAATATCCTCAATTCTTAATCTTAACTCTTCTCTACCTCTAAATCTAGACAGGTCAAAAGTAGCAAGTAAATTTGCATTCAAACCCTGTTCTAACTTATTTTTAAAAGAGTCTATGCCAGAGAAAAAAGAAACAGCTTTCACTCTGGCTTTACCAGAATCAGAAAAAGTAATTTCCAAATGTTCACCAGAACCATTTTTACCGAACTTTTTAATATTTTCTATCTTAACGTCAGAAAAGAGAAAAACGGGCTTTGGATTCCCCAACCCAAAGGGTGATAATTTCTCTAATTCACGCCAATTTTTCATATTTATATCAGAAAGAGAAAGTTTTAAATCAAAACTGACCCCCTCCCCCCTCCCCCTTGTTAAGGGGGAGGTGCTGGAAGCGGTGGTGGTAATTTTCCTAAAATTTACAGACAACGCTTCTTCTAAAAAATGAATTTTGTCATTGTGGACAGTAAACCCTCCAGCCAGCTCGTGACCACCAAAATCCAAAAAGAATTCACGAGTTTCAGTCATAAGCTCTACAACAGACACAGAGCCATCACTCCGACAAGAGCCCTTGATACAATCATTTTCATCTTTCCCCCATACGAAAACAGGCTTATTGTATTCATCAGATATTTTTCCAGCCACAAGCCCCAAGATACCTACTCTCCAATTTGGATTGCCTATCACTATAACTTCTTTATCATTATTTTTTCCTCTTTTCTCAAATTTAATATTTATCTCACGCATTATTCCTTTAACAATATTTTTTCTTTCGTCATTTATTTTAGACAAATGGTCTGCGAGAACTCCTGCCTCCCCCTCATCATCTGTAGCAAGCAGTTCAAATGCCCGCATCGGGTCATCCATGCGAGATGCAGCATTGAGCCGGGGAGTTACCATAAAACCTATATCGTCTTCAGAAATATGTTTTTGATCTATATTCATTTTTGCAAGAAGTTTTTGTAGTCCTGGACGTGGAGATTTCTTGAAAACTTTCATTCCATAATACGCAATGGCTCTGTTCTCTCCTGTGAGTGGCACCATATCAGAAAGTGTCGCCAAACCCGCCATGTCCAGCATCCATTTTTCTGCGCCATTTCTAATTTTATAAAATTCGCCGTATTTTTTTAGAAACCCTTGCACAAATTTAAACATCACTCCTGCCCCACAGAGCCCGCCCGACTGAACAGTCGTTCGGGCGGGCATTTTTTCAGGGTATCCATCTACTTTGGGATTCAAAATCGCATATGCCTTCGGTAATTCAGGTTGGGGTAAATGGTGATCTGTAATTATCACATCGATGCCATCCACCTCTGCCTGTGCAATTTCAGCAACTGCAGTGATGCCCAGATCAATAGTTATCAAAAGTTTTACATTTGAATCTGCAAATTGTTTTATTGCTTCCAAATTAAGCCCATACCCTTCAGAATTTCTTTGTGGAATATAAACCTCATAATTTTTATAATTTATTAATTTGAATAAATCATTTAAAATCACCGCCCCCGGAATTCCATCACAGTCATAATCAGCATAAATAACTATCTTTTCTTCATTATCTATAGCTTCATACAACCTTACACAAGCCTTTTCCATATCTCGCATTAAAAAAGGGTCGTGGAAATCTCGCCTGTAGTCTGGGTTCAAAAAAATCTCAGCTTGATTTTCATCAGTAATACCTCGTTTTTCTAAAAGTTCTCGCAGTAATTCACCGTATTTTTGCATAGATGAAATTTTAACATAATTTGCTATAATATACTTATGAGCGACTGCATTTTTTGTAAAATAGTAAAAAAAGAAATACCCGCAAATATAATTTATGAAGATGAAAATTTCTTGGCTTTTTTAGATATAAACCCAGTTTCTTATGGACATACTTTAATTGTCCCAAAAAAACATATTATATGGATGCATGAAGCAAATGATTCACTAATATCCGAAATCTTTAAATTAGCGAAAAGGATAATGCTAGCAATAAAAAATGGGATGAAATCCGATTACGTACAACTTTCTGTAGTTGGAAAAGATGTTCCGCATTTCCATATACATTTGAAGCCAAGAAAACTATCGGATGATATACATGATTCATCAACTAAAAAATACGAGAAAGGAAAATCAGAAGAAGTAGCTCTAAAAATCACTCAAGCGCTTTGATACCGCTCACAAGAATTGTTCTTGCGATATACAATTTAAATTAAAAAGACAAACCGCATGTGTTACCGAAGTAACGCATGCGGATGTGTGATGAGAAACAAAAACGAATGCAGGGCTAAAACCAGAGGCTCAAGAGAGCTTAGTTTCAGAATCCTGAGTACTTGCGAGCACGGCCACCCGAAAGCTGCGATCGAACCTGCTGCTGAGGCAGTGGAAGTCCCGGTACCACTTCGAACCGACGCGGCAGAGATACCCCACAAAGCGGTTGCCGTGCGAGCCGCGGAAAACCGTTTTTGGAAAGACGATGATTTCGGCATCCTTCGGAAGGTACTTCCAGTTCTCGGGTTTCGAGTAGAAGTCGAACGCACAGGCGTTCATTGAGTCCAGTTTCTGTGCCCGAGCGAGAAACTCCTCGCCGTCGAGAATACTTTCTTTCTCCTCAAAGACACTGACTGTGGTGAGTCGCTCGGGATCAACCATACCACACGGTACATGCTGGATGACCGGGTTATCCCGGTCCGCCCAACTGGGAATTTCCAGTTGACCGTTACAGTTGATAAAGCTCTTCACAAGCTCGAGTGCCTGTTGAAGCAGAGCGAGCACGCCACCAATGTCGAGGATTCCCCTGAGGTACCTTTGGCGCAGTTCACTTTCGCGCCGTGCGTAGGTATCAACTTGTTCCGGTGTTGGTTTCTGTTTTTGATCGTTGGTAACAGCTGTTGCCGTCATAACAACCCTTTCGTTTTTGTCCGATGTCTTACGACAGCAGACGGTTTTTGTTTGCTGGACTCTTCGCCACAGCGAAGAATAGCCTATTAATCAAGCTACTTTCCGCTGGGGCGAATTCTCGCAATTTTTAAAGAACGGTATATCTCTACATTATACACCCATTCGGGATTTTTGTCAATATTTCTTAAAAACCTTATAAATAAAGGCTAAAAATCACTCAAGCGCTTTGATGCCTGGAAGCGTGCCGTTGGCTAGAAAATCCAATGTTGCTCCGCCTCCTGTGGAGACAAATAGATTAGCTTTTTGCTTATAGCTATTAGCTTTTAGGGAAGATAGAACAGACACGAGATCTCCCCCGCCTATAATGCTTTCGGCTTTGGAATCTGCGACTAATTTTAATATTTCTTTGGTAGCACCTCCACCTCCAGCTTCATATTTTCCAAGTGGTCCATTCCATAAAATAAATTTTGAATCTTTTATTATTGATGCCAGATTTTTTGTCGTCTCACTGCCAACATCTAAAATTATTTCGTGTTTGCCCACTTCATCTATCTTTTTATTTACCAATTTATCTCCAGATTTAACCACAGCATCTACTGGTAAAATTAATTTCTTATTTTTTAATTCTTCAGTAATGTCATAGTTCGCATCATCAATGAGAGACTTCCCCACTTCGTAGCCTTTGGCTTTTAGAAAGTCGTTTGCTAAAGCTCCACCGATAAAAACATGGTCTGCTAATTTTAAATATTTTTGAATTAAGGGCATTTTAGTAGAAAATTTTGCGCCTCCTAAAATAAACAAAAAAGGATGTTTGGTGTTTAGAAAAGCATGAGACAAACTTTCTACCTCTTTTTCTAGCTGAAAACCAGCATAACTGGGTAGAATTTTCGGCAGTAAAACAATGGATGCATCTTCCCTATGTGAAACAGGAAAGGCTTCATTTACATAGATATTGGCAAACTTTGATAACTCTAGGGCAAAAACTTTACTACATTCTTGTTCTCCTTTTTCATTCCTCAAATTTTCAAGCATTATTATTTCCCCATCTTTCATATCCCCAATTGCTTTTTGCGCTTCGTTGCCTACAATATCAGGTACAAATTTTATTTTAATATATTTATTTAGAGCCTCAGCCACAACTTTTAGTGATTCCTCCCCCCTCCCTAGATGTGTAATCAAAACTATCTTTGCTTTCTCTTTTTGTAAAAATTCAATTGTCGGTAATGCTTTTTTTATTCTGAAATCATCTTCTACCTTGCCGTCTTTAATGGGCACATTGAAGTCTACTCGGAGAAGCACCCTACTGCCTTTGATATTTTTTATTTGTTTAATGCTTCGCATATTTTTACAATTTCTATGAATTTTTTGGCGTCTAAACTAGCCCGGCCGACAAGAAGCCCGTCCACACCGCCATTTCTCAAGAAGTCTTCCGCATCTTTTTCATTGGCCGAACCTCCGTATATTATTCTCATCTTTTTTGATTCCGAACCGAATTTGTCGGAGAGAATTTTGCGGATAAAAATAATCATTTCGAGGCAGTCCGCGGAAGTAGCGTCTTTGCGATTGATGGTGCTCGAGATCGCCCAGACTGGCTCATAGGCGATAATGATCTTAGCGACTGAAGTTTTCTTGACCCCAGAGAGACATTCTCCTAGTTGTGTTTTGACCAGATCAAAATAGTCGTGGCTTTCATCCCGCACACTCTCGCCGACGCACAATACCGGTATGAGCCCTGCCGAGAGAGCTGCCTTGATTTTTTTATTTACCGTTTCATTTGTTTCTCCTAAAGTCCGCCTTTCAGAATGCCCGAGGATGACATATCTCGCACTAAAATTGTAAAGCATGTCCGGGGAAACTTCACCAGTAAATGCGCCTATTTCTGCCCAGAAGGCATCTTGCGCCCCGAGAGATATTTTCTTGGTTCGGCTGGATGATTTCAAATTTTCCAAATATAAAAATGGTGGGCAGATCACCACTTCTGTTCTCGTCTTCCGATTTAGGAATTTTACGATGGAGATAAAAAGTTTTTCGGCGTCCTTCGAGGACACCGGATTCATTTTCCAATTTCCAATAATTATTTTTTTAGCCATGGTTTTATTCTACTTCCTTCCAGGATTGTATACCCCATCCTCCGGAAGGACCATTCACAAAATTAGAGTTAACTAGACCACTATCGTATATTACCACGGCGTTGTTATTTAAATTTATTCGCTTCCCATTTAAAGATTTAGCCCCAGCATTGTTGGCAAGATTAATTGTACCATTCGCGGCATACAATATGACCGCCCCTCCATTGTTTGACAATGTTATTGCCGAAGTTGAACTGGAAGTCGAAAGCACCATCAAGTAACTACCGACAGACCCAGAGCCACTAAAGACTGAATTATTTCCTATATTAACAGTGCCGTCCGCCACAATTACACCCTCAGAGGTATTGTAACTCGGCGAGAGCTGTACAGTAGCGTTGTTACTGATGTCTACGTTGCCCTGTACCCAGAGGGTCCCAGTCACGGTAAGCTGAGCATTATTGGTTATAGAAAGATTGCCTGTAATTTTTTTTGGGCCTAAAGACGCCGAACTATTACTGATTACATAGTTTCCGGAATAAATCCCGCCCGCCATCGCTTCATCCTTCCAATCTAAAATGTTCTGGTCGGAAATAGGCATAGCAACCTGGACTGGATCTGAAAGCGATGTATCGCAAAATTTATTATTACCGCTTCCGGTCTGGCAATAGTTGGTGCCGGCGATAACTGAATTATTAACCGTATGGGCATAAGCGTTGCCTACGCCACCTGAACCGATGTTTATACCGCTTATAAGCCCAGTCAATCCACCAAAATAAATCTTGAAAAAGCCGTCGAGGCCGGAGGGGCTAGGATTGTTCCAGGTGTTCGAGTATTGACCAATTTTACTGGTTCCATTCGAATATCCACCATTGTTCGCCCCGATCACATAATAACGTGAAGAGTTTGTTGAACCATCTATCACAATCCAGTAAGTCGTGCCGGCTGTTAATTCAACGTTGGGGGAAATCGGTATACTCACCCAGCCATAACTACTAGACACAAGAGCTGCGGAAAGAGACCCGGATGCAAGTGTGGTAGTTCCTGGACTGCTACCAGAATTTGACACTATCCGAACAGTCAAATTTCCTGGAGTGCTGACTTTTTTAATATAAAGTTCGACTCTGTTTATGACAGACGTAGTGCTTACTTTAAAACCTTGCGCAAAATCCTGCGTAGCATTTGCATTTCCAAAAACAACATCGTACGCAGGCACACCGGAACCATTTACTTGGTCTGCTATCAATGCTGAAGAGTTAGCAGACACCGCAGTGCCAGTAATTGATCCCGATCCCGTAATATTCCCATTTGAATAAACACTACCATTAACGACCGAATTATTCGCCATTGTAAAACCGCCTGTGCCTGACTGCACACCATAACTGAAAGATATTCCTGCGCCGGTACTCAGCACCAACTCGTTCTTGCGTTGCCTCAAGGAAACATCTCCGAGAGATGAAATAGTTTTTTCATTGTAACCGGAATCCGTAATGGTCGCCGTAGCGGAATCTGCTCCCAGAGTGATGGTATTGGTCGAACCTATGGCCTTATTAGTCTTCAAGCGGAAATATGCATCTTCAGCTGCTGATTCTGATAAGAAAAAACTTTGCCGGGATTTCACCAGATCATTCGCAATTTTAAATTCGCGCACCGTCGGACCCACCAAGCCAGAGATAATCGCGAGGGCAATAAAAAGAAAGAAGACAACCACGACGAGCATCGCTGCACCAGACTGATTATTAATTTTTCTCTTTTCTATTTTTTTCATTTTTACTTTATAACTTTGAACTTTACAATTATTTAGTAACTACCCCTCAACCCGATGGTGTTGTAAAAATATTGCTCCCGAGCTGCGCTATCGTTGTTGGAACGAACTGATAAAACTACTTTTACCGCTTCTCCGTTCGTGGTACTTATTTGCGTGAAATTGAGACCAGTCACGCTTATATTTGGTGGATTCAGATTGCCGGAATTGCTGCCCGCCTCCCAAAGCTGTATATTCGGGCTGACAAATTTAAATTCGATGGTCTTGTCCGTGCCCGCACTGTCTTTGGTCTTCAATTTGAGATCAGTTTCCGTACTCGTCGCATCTATCTCGTAGGCTTGTCTTATTTCCCTAGATATTCTTTCCATAACAGACCCGCTCTGCAAAAATTCGGCTTGGATAGATGCCTCCCGGAGGGACTTCGTCATTATGACCATGGCGTTTATCGTTACAAGCGACAGCATCGAGAAAAAAGATATGTAAAAGAGAAGCTCCAAGAGAGTATATCCATGATTCTTTTTATTTTTGTAAGAAATTTTTTTCATTTTATTATGGTTCGACTTCGCTCACCATGACCCTCTGTTTTTATCGAATGGGTCAGGAAAAAATATCGAAAATATAAAATTGTAAAGTTTTATTGACGGTCGCGCCTCCTTCCGGCCAAGAGACAATCACCGTGACCAATTTCGCCTGCGGATCATCTGTGCCTGATGAGGATATATCCTGATTGCTGTCCCGGTTCACACTCGATATGTTGATAGTACGGGTAAAAATACCGACCATACTGGATGTCTCCGACAATGTCCAAGTGTTTCCGGAAAAATTCAGATAATAATCGGTACCGGAATCAAGCGAGGATATATTGGCCCAAGAATTGTCGCGCATTACCCGAAGAACCTCCGCCCCTTCTTCGAGTAAGAACGCCGACTGCGCGGAATGAAAAGCCTGCCTCGAGACATGCACTGATCTTTGGGCTACGGCCATTGCCGCCAAGATCGAAACAGTAATGATAGAGACTGCTACCAGAACTTCCACTACCATGAACCCTCTAATTTTAGAATTTTTTTTCATTGATTAGTTTTAATTTACGCCCACCCCACCAGTCGCAAAAATTGTGATGATTTTAGAATAAGAACCGGTAGACACAGTCACGGCGCCAGTATCACTCGGGACTCCAGTAAGCCGGTTGAAATAAATATCGCCCGAAGTTCCACTCACCCCATCCACGGTGACGTCGGTGATGCTTGCCGGGGTGACCAGACTGACTGTCTTATTATTCGTATCGTTAGCAGAAAAAACCGTTCCTTTGAAAATTATAACTTTATCGGACTCCAAATGCACTCCATAGGAAGAAGAATCGACCGAGGCCAAGGTCTGTGATTGGGCTTGGGTCAGGCTGGAGAGAATTTCTCCCACTGCGCTTTTCAATACTTGACGTTCCCTTATTTTTGAAAATTGCGGCAAAGCGATCGAAAAAATAACACCGAGCACGACAACTACGATCAATAGTTCTACAACAGTTATTCCCCGCCTGCTCCCGACAAATCGGGAGGGCGAGCAGGCTTTTTTATTTGTGTAATTTTCTTTCATGTTTAGCTTATACTTCCCAGAATCGAATAAAGCGGCGAAATCATGGAAATGGCAAAAAAACCGACTCCAACTCCGATCACGATCATGAGGATTGGCTCGATGATCGTCGAAATGTTTTTTGTCTTATTTTCGATTTCACTTTCATAAAACAAAGCGATTTCGAGCAGCATGTCCGACAATTTTCCGGTTTCTTCTCCTACGGCTATCATCTCTGACATCATGATCGGGTACAAATGATTGTTCTCCTCAAAAACTTTAGAGAAAGAGAACCCCTTTTGTACCGCAGTCATTGCTTCGTCTAGAACTTTTTTGTAATAAATATTTTGCACCACGTCTTTAGTGATCTCCACAGCCCGAGTAATGGAAACTCCGGATAATAATAGCGATGACATCGTGCGGGCAGTGCGGGCGGTATTCAATTCCTTTGCCAAATTTCCCACTAAGGGCAGTCTGACTACGAGGTAATCGATATATCTGGCCATAAATTGGGCTCTGAAGAGAAAAAACAGTCCGGCAATCCCACCGATGATCAGCACAAAGGTCAATATTAAATTATTAGAGAAGAAATTTCCAAAGAAAACAAGAATGCGAGTGGAAGTAGGTAGGTCAACTCCTAGCTCTTTGAAAGTGCTCGCAAGCGTAGGCACGACAAAAGCGAACATGAGCACTCCGATCACGATCATCGCCGACACAATAACTCCGGGATAAATAAGCGCCCCCCTTATTTTTTTGGTCAGAGTATGCGACTTCTCGAGATTTACTCCGATATCAGACAAGGCCCCAGCCAGGCTGCCCGATTCCTCTCCAGCCTTGGCCATAGATACAAAAAGTTTGGAGAAAACATCAGGAAATTTGGCAAGTCCAGAAGACAAAGTCCCGCCTCCATTAATATCGTCTGAAATGGAGGTTAAGATTTTATCAAGTCTCTGATTTTTGGTCTGTTTTTTTAAAACGGACAAGGCCCGAGAGAGCGACAATCCGGCTTTCAGCATTCCGCTCAGATTTTTTGTCAGAATAATTTGCTCATTTACGCTGATCCTCGACAAAATATTTGTAAGCCCCGACATTCTGTCGCTTAAGCTTGCGCCTTGCTGCTGGATCGATAAAGGTATACTGCCATGGGAACGCAGTTCGTGGGCAAGAACAAAACGATCCTCGGCATCTTGGACACCTTCCACGATCTCTCCTTCTTTTGATTTTGCTCGATAAGAAAAAAGCATCTAATTATTTGTTTTATTCCGAAACCACCCGAAACACTTCTTCTAGAGAAGTTACGCCAAGCACCGCCTGAAAGACTCCATCCTCCAGCATCGTCATCATCCCCTCCTTTTTTGCCTGCATTTCGATCTCATCTTGAGACTTCCCACTGATGATCATCTCCTTAATAGAGCCAGTCATTTTTAAAGCTTCATGCATCCCGACCCGACCCGCATAACCGTCTTCGAACTCACTGATCCTGACTGCTTTATAAAAAGCAATTTTTTCCCAAGTGTCTTTGGCGCCAACAATGTTTTCTGTTTTCAGAAATGCCAGCACCCTGTCTAAATCGACAATTTTTGCCAGATTTTTAATCTCGGCATCCGATAAAAAATACTTTTCTTTGTTTGGAGTGAGTCTGCGGACCAATCTCTGCGCGATGATTGTCTTTACAGTGGCAGTAATAAGGAACGGCTCTACACCCATATCTATGAGACGCGGTATCGCCCCAGCGGCACTGTTGGTATGGATAGTCGAAAGGACCAGGTGTCCCGTGAGGGAAGCGTTGACCGCAAGCCCGGCTGTCTCTCTGTCGCGGATCTCTCCCACCATCACTATGTCTGGATCTTGACGCAGGAGCGACCGGAGCCCGTTTGCAAACGATAGACCGATTTCAGGCTTGACCTGGGTCTGGTTTACCCGAGGCATCTGATATTCGATTGGATCTTCCACCGTGGAAATGTTGACTTCCGGCTTGTTCAAGATATCGAGCATAGTGTATAGGGTTGTGGTTTTTCCTGAACCTGTCGGCCCTGTGGCGAGCACCATTCCGGTTTTTTGTTTGAGGGACGCATGGATCCGCTCGAGCCCTTCTCCGTGGAAGCCGAGAGTCTCGAGAGTATATCCATGCGTATTTTCTTTCAAGATTCTCATCACGGTTTTTTCCCCAAAAAAAGTCGGCAAAGTGGAAACACGAAAAGAAATTTTTTCTCCATCCTGATCCTTTTTAAACCTTCCGTCTTGAGGCAATCTTTTTTCATCCAATTTCAGATTGGCCAGCACTTTGATGCGCGCCGTGATCCCTGCTCCGGCATTTTTATCGAGGACCATCGCATCATGCAGAAGGCCGTCTATGCGATAACGCACCGTCAATTCTTTCTCTCCCGGCTCAATATGGATGTCGGAAGCATTCTGTAGGATCGCATGAAAGATGAGTGAATCGACAATTTTTATGACCGGCAGATCTTCCGCGAGATCCTTCAGCTCGGACTCGGACTTTTCGGCCACTTTATCGCCCTCCCCATATGTGCTCTTGAAAGTAGAGGACTCCTTTTGGATAATATTTTGAAATTCGGCTTTCAAACTTTGCCTGTACTGCACCAATACAGACTTGATGGAAGAAGTATCGGTTAGTCGAGGCAGGATCTTGAGTCCGGAACGCTTCTTGATGAAATCGATGACCGGCAGGTCTTCCACGTCGAGCATCGCCACTTCGAGCCCCTGATCGGTTTTGGTATAAGCCACGATATTATAATTGCGGGCAATCGGTTCCGGAATGAGAGAAAGCACGGAAAAATCAACTTTGTGATTCGTCAAACTGATAAAGGGTATGCCGAGCACAAAAGCTTCCATTCGCTTGAGATCGGTTTCTGAAATTTTCCCCTGAGAAAGCAAAATATTTCCGAGCTTTTGTTTTTTGACGTCGGCCAACTCTACCGCCAAAGCAAAATCTGTCTTAGAAACAAGTCCTGATTCTAAAATATATTTCTTGAGCTGCGCCTCGTCGATTTGCATCCTCTTATTATAACAAAAAATCCCCGCAAATGTGTAAGCGGGGATTTTTTGTTCAATTTATCTAGGCTCTATGATAATCGGGGTTTTGTTTTCGTAGCATGTTGGACTATCTGCACCATCATTTAGCCCAGGACAGATCCATGTCCAATTAGAAGGTCCGCTTTCTTGGGTATCCTCTGGACTAGGGACACCTGAACCACCTTCAACTATGGAAAGACAATTGTAGTGAAGTGCTGGTACTGAACATTGGCCGGGAATTGGGGCGCCACCACCAGGTGGCGGAGTAAATGTTGCAGTGACTGTACAATTTTGAGTTATATTACCTGTAGTATACGTGTAACTACCATTTTGAGAAGTGGTCGGACTGCCTCCACAGCCTGAAGTGGAGACGGTGTGGCCTGTCGCTGGCGCCACAGTAAAAGACTGAGTGCCATTTAGACTTACTGTCTGAGGAGAGTTTGGGTTAATAGAACCAGTTCCTGTTCCGGCAATTATTGGTGTGACTGTAAAACTAATAGGTGGTTCAACAGGATCTACTACAGTAAAGCCAGCACCGTTACCACACTGCGTGAACCCATCATCCTGCAAATATCTAATTTCGTATGATCCAAGATTTTGAGGAGCTAGAAGTTCTATGGGTGTCGAAGCTTCTGAAACATAATCCCAATATATGTCATCACCAGCACTATCACTGTATGTATCTTCGGGATAATCTGGATCTATTATCCCAATCCAATCAGTGCCAGTATTTTCATCATTTTCATCTCGAGCCGTCCAATTGACAGTGATTGTCTCCCCCGGATTATATTCTGTATCTAAATCAATATTCACAGAGCAGACTCCTGCAGGAGGCACAGCCGGACCCAGCCTCACTCCGCCCCAATTAACCCAGCCAACAACATCCGAACCCCAAGCAAAATCATGACCAGGACAATTTTCAGACACGCAAAAAGGATTAGTATTCGCATCTAAGGTAATGCTGTACGGACCTGAAGCTGAAGTTGCTGGATCTGTCCATGTTCCACCAAGAGAAATCCAGCCATCCCAGCCGTTGCCATCAGCAGACAATGCTTTGGCCCAACCGCGCAAGACTCCCTCTTCTACTTGGGCATTTTGAGGTACAGTATTATTACCAGATGGAAACCCACCCAAATTGCCGAATTGTATCCAGCCAATATTGTCTGACCAAGCATAACCCGGAATAGAACAGCTAGCATTGCCACACAAATAACCATATTGATCACCTTTGTCTACGCCATAATTTATTACAGAACCAGTCGTATTATCCCCCCCGCAACCGATGTCTTTTTTCCCATTGTTATCCGTATCGCAATTAGTCGAATTGAAGCTGACCCAGCCGATGTTGTCGCTCCATGCCCAACCAGAGAGAGCATGGTCAATCCCCGCGGAAGCGACAAAAGGCAGGAGGAAAAAAGTCAGAGCAAAAAAAATTTTTAAGAAATATGTTTTCATATTAATTTACTCGATATAACCAATAATCCTCAAGTCAAAAGTGTCAAGCACTCGATTTGTACGGTATTTGAAAACGCCATTATCAAGCGGAAAGGTACCCTGATTAAATCCCACATCTTCTATCGAATTAAAATTAAGTAGATAAGAATTCGTTAAAGTAGGAGCGGCAGTTATTGAACTATCAACAGACACGTACACCTCTTGAGACCCGTCATCTGAATATACTTTTGATTGCAGTATCACGGCCTTGGAGGTTGACGGAATATCGTATGTGGAAACAGTGACAGTATGCCAAGTATTAGCAGTATTCGTTGCAATATTTACGGTTGGAGTTATAAACTTAATACCTGCTCGCCACGTCGCATTCCCACTCGAATCAGTTGCGGTCAAAACTTTCCCTACACCTGGCGTCCCTCCAGCTATCTGAATTGTATCTTGGAACAAGCTCTTGCCTTGGACAGT
>Ga0155860_19_pt1 | contig 118957 bp, 109 predicted proteins | sample RifCSPlowO2_01_FD_107514 | JGI IMG/M metagenome (GOLD analysis project Ga0155860, IMG submission 107514) | Candidatus Nomurabacteria bacterium RIFCSPLOWO2_01_FULL_41_18 | reverse complement strand
AACCAAAAATTTCCTTCCTTTCAAAATTTCCGCTTCGCGGCGGGGGGTGTGGGGGGAGCCGCAAATAAAAATGATAGGAAATTTTTGGGTTTTGCCCCGCGCGAGCCTGTCGAGCGCGGCCGAGGCGCAAGTGTCATTCGTCAAAATCCTGCGGATTTTGTCCGAAATACATTCGAACTTCGTCCAATACACACCGCAAGAAATTTGGTATAATCAATTTATGTCAGAAAAAAAACACATTGAAGCACTTGTGGTAGCTGGTGTCGTCATAAAAAAAGACGGTAAATATCTTTTACTCCAAGAAAAACAACCCAAAGCTTACGGTCTTTGGAATTTTCCTGCCGGTAAAGTAGACATAGGAGAATCTTTTGAGCAAACAGCAATTCGAGAAGCAAAAGAAGAATCTGGTTATGACGTTGAATTAACAAAAAAGATAGGAATTTTTCAAACAATACCAACTCATGCAGCAAAACATACTTACGAAGCAAAAATAATTGGAGGAGAATTAAATTTTCCTCCCGATGAAATACTAGATGCAAAGTGGTTTACTTTTGATGAAATAAAACAAATGAAAGATAAACTAAGAGAAGGATGGGTATTAGACGCTATAAATATTTTAGAAAGTAGATAATCCTACCAAAATCGTGCTGATTTTGATGGGATATGCCCTAAATACCCCATTTACCCAACAATTTGTGATACAATAAACACACATATTATATGAATAAACAAAAAATAGTATTTATAGCACTGCGTTTGGTTATGGGTTTTATTTTTCTCTGGGCGTTTTTGGATAAAACTTTTGGTTTAGGTTTTGCGACGACTGCGGAAAAAGCATGGATAAATGGAGGCTCGCCTACTACTGGTTTTTTGGCTAACGCTGTCAAAGGTCCTTTTGCAGAAATATTTCACAGTCTCGCTGGAGTGGCTGTCGTCGATTGGTTGTTTATGCTCGGACTTTTGTTTGCGGGTTTGACTCTGATATTTAATAAATATGTAAAATGGGGATGTGTTGCTGGAAGTTTGATATTCTTGCTTATGTATTTATCTTTACTCTGGCCAGAAAACAATCCTATTATAGACGAACATATAGTATATATTTTAGTTCTTGCGCTCATTGGCTTTAAAAGGTGGGAATAAAGTAGTATAATTAAGATATGGAAAAGTTGGAATGGTCAGCTCTAGAATACGAAGAGAAAACTCGTAGCACCGACTGGTTCTGGGCCCTCGGCATCATCGTGGTGACCAGTTCGATCGCATCGATTATTTTCGGCAATTATTTTTTCGCAGCACTTCTCTTGCTCTCCGGACTATTGCTAGGATTTTTCGCAGTAAAAAAACCCCACCTCGTCCCTTACGAATTGAATCCGAAAGGACTCAAGATCAGGACATTGCTCTACCCATATAAAAACATAAGATCTTTCTGGGTGCAGACCAGAGTGGAGGACGGCAAAATACAGTTGAAACCGACTTTTTTTGTAAAAACAGAGAGAGCTTTTATGCCGGTCATTTCCATTCCGATCGAAGATCATATGGCAGACGACATCCGATCCATAATGCTCTCGCAAGATGTAGCCGAAGAAGAAATGAAAGAACACCCATCTCACCGGATCATGGAATCCTTGGGTTTCTAGTCTTGTTGGTGCCCTCGCGTGGAATCGAACCACGATCACAAACTCCGCAAGCTTGCATTCTATCCGTTGAACTACGAGGGCAGTATATTTTAGATTAGCAGTTTTAAATCCTAACGTAAAGTCAGGATATTTTATGCCAAAAAGGGCTATATCTAATAGATTTTTTAAAAAAAATATTTTAGGGTATTTTATAAATTTTTATTTTGTGTTCTTATGCTAAAAATCGTAGTTATCCACTTTACAGCATGGGGTCATTCTCGTGTATAATAGACGTCCATGCATTCTGCTAAAAAAAACTATTTAAAGCTGTCCATCGCTCTCATTTTATGTCTCTTGGTGCGCCTCATTCCTCTGCGCGCTCCGAATATTGAGCCGATCCTCGCGGTCATGATGCCGGCAAGCAAAGCTTATGGCGCGCTCGTCGGTTTTTCTTTCGCGATCTTGAGTATTTTGCTCTACGATGTGCTCTCCGGTACTATCGGAGTGCAGACATTTTTCACAGTCTTCGCCTACGGCTTACTCGGATTATGGGCTGGGAGTTATTTCAAGAAAAATCAAGCGAGCAGGTGGAGCTATGTGCGCTTTGCGATAATCGGAACCTTGTTTTTTGACGCCGTGACTGGGCTCACCGTCGGGCCAATCTTTTATAATCAACCCTTTACCCAGTCGCTCCTCGGGCAGATCCCCTTCACTGCCCTGCATTTAATAGGGAACGTCAGCTTCGCCTTTGTCTTGAGTCCCGCCATTTATCACTTCTTCGTGAAAAAAAAGAAATCAGAAATTGTGCCCCTTATCAGCCCTCTTAAAACTAAAATAATTTAAATCAAATGAAAACAAAAATTAAAACAAGTGAAAAAATCCAAAAAATTCTGAAAAGTGACTTAGCAAAGATAAAACAGATCCGAAGAAGGAGCGGTGAAGTTGTCCCATTTGATTTAGAGAGGGTCGCCCGGGCTATCTTCAAAGCCTTCGAGACGACAGGTGAAGGTGGGGAAAAAGAATCTCACAAAGTTGCGAACAGCGTTTTTAAGAATCTGATTAGTCTCCGAGATGAATTGGTGAGCAAGAACAAGGGAGCCAAATTCCTGCCGACAGTAGAACTGGTCCAGGATTTCGTTGAAAAAGAATTGATGAAGGAGAATTTTACGGAAACAGCAAAGAAATATATTCTCTACCGCAACAGACGTTCAGAGCTTCGAGCAGAGTTTGGTCCAGTGTCAGAGGCAGTCCGCACAGCTGTCGAAGAATCAAGTAAATATTTTTCCAGTCCTTATTCGGAATATATTTTCTATCAATTTTACTCTAGGTGGGTCCCAGAATTAGGCCGTCGTGAGACATGGATAGAGACGATTGACCGTTATATGGCTTATATGAAAGAGAATCTGGGCGACAAACTCACAGCCAAAGAATATGAGGAAGTCAGACAGGCGATTCTCAATCAGGATATTTGCCCATCGATGAGGCTTTTGTGGTCCGCAGGCAAGGCTTGTCGCAATTCCAACGTCTGGGCATATAATTGCTCCTACATCGCTCCGACCTGCCCTCAAGACCTGGGAGAGATTATGTATGTTTCAATGTGTGGTGCTGGCCTAGGCTTTGCCGTAGAGTGGGAAAATGTCCAAAAATTTCCACAAATTAAAAAGCAGTCAAAAGAAAAACCAGCTGTTCATATTGTTAATGATAGCAAAGAAGGCTGGGCAGATGCTTTTGTTTTAGGACTTAAAACTTGGTTTGATGGAAAAGATATAAAATTTGATTATTCTTTTATTCGCCCAGCCGGAGCACGCCTAGAAACAGCTGGTGGACGAGCTTCAGGACCACAACCACTCATGGACTTGATGGAGTTCGCTAGACGAAAAATTTTATCAAAACAAGGTCGCCGTCTTTCAAATTTGGACATGCACGACATCATCTGTCAGATCGGAATGATCGTAGTAGCCGGTGGAGTGAGGAGGAGTGCCCTCATTTCTCTCTCTGAACTAGAAGACACAGAAATGCGTGATGCAAAAAAGGGACAATTTTATCTAACCGAAGGTCAACGCTCTATGGCAAACAATTCTGCAGTCTATAATGCAAAACCAGGTGCTGAAGAATTCCTAGATGAATGGACAGCACTAGTGAAATCCAAATCTGGTGAACGAGGAATTTTCAATCGAGCAGGATTGGAAAAGCAATTGCCAGCCAGAAGATGGGAAGCAATTAAAAATGAAAGACAAATCGGATTAAATCCTTGCGGAGAAATTTATTTACGTTCTAAACAATTTTGTAATCTCACCAGTATTGTAATTCGTCCAAAAGACACCGTAGAAACTTTGAAAAGAAAAATGGAATTAGCCACTTTGCTCGGAACATATCAATCCACCTTGACCAATTTTGGATACCTCTCAAAGAAATGGAAAGAGAATTGTGAAACCGAAAGATTGCTCGGTGTGTCACTCACTGGATATTATGACAACCCAATCATCCGAGATGACAAGATGTTGGATATTCTAAAAACAGATTCTATTAAAACAAATGAAAAATATGCTAAACGTTTTGGTATAAATCCTTCCACAGCTATAACTTGCGTAAAACCCCACGGTAATTCTGGCCAGCTTTTGGGCGTTGGTTCAGGAATGCACCCTTGGTATTCTCCATATTTTATTCGCCGAGTACGCATTTCCCATACTGACACATTGCTCAAAATGGCTAGGGATCAAGGAGTTCCTTGTCTGCCAGAGGTTGGCCAGTCTGAGGCAACCGCAACAACATTCGTCTTGGAATTCCCTGTCAAAGCACCAGTTGGAGCTATCTTTAAAGATGAAGTTTCTGCTCTGGACTTGATGAAGGAATGGAAGAGACTTAAAGAACATTTTGTTGAACACAATCCTTCAGCAACTATCTATGTTGGCCCAAATGAATGGCTCGCTGTAGGAAACTTTGTTTACGAAAACTGGGATTGGATTGGTGGACTTTCTTTCCTTCCAAGATCCGAACATGTATATCAACTCGCTCCATATGAAGCTATCACTAAAGAAGAATATGAGAAACGTTCAAAGTCCATAGGTAAAATTGATTTTTCTAAACTTTCTCAATACGAAGCAGTAGACAACACCACTGGTGCCAAAGAATTCGCTTGTGTGTCAGGAGTCTGCGAAATATAAAACTATGCTTTACACAAGAAAGGGAGATACTGGAACAACCAAAACTTTTGGTTGCGATCAGAGAGTATCTAAGAGCTCGAGTATCGCCGAGGCTCTAGGTTCGCTCGACGAGATAAATTCCTTCTTGGGATTGATAAAAGTAAAAGCAGGAAAAGTTAAATTCAACTTGCCTGTAACTGAAATTACAGTCTCCGAAATCATCAATCGCATCCAGCAGGACCTTTTTATCATCCAAGCCGAGCTCGCCGGCGCCGGAAAAACTATCACGGCGGAAAAAGTAAAATGGTTGGAAGAGATCATCGACGGCATAGAAAAAATTCTTCCGCCAATCAAAACTTTTTTTGTTGCTGGAGGCGTAGAGCTCGCTACCCTCTCCGACATCGCTCGCACTATCGCTCGTAGAGCAGAGCGCAGAGTCGTAGGAGTCGTGGATGAGGGAAAAGTAAAAGTTGGCAAAGATACTCTTGCGTATCTCAATCGCCTTTCAAGCGTTCTCTACGCCTTTGCCCGCAGTTTCAATCACATAGCTAATATCCAAGAAGAGGCTCCTAAATATAATTAACGCTCCTTATCTTTTTGTAAGATATTTCAACTTTTAGCGTCAATAGTGGGGGAAACCGCCGTATGTGTACACACATTACCAGAGGCCCTTGACTTTTTTGCAGTATATGCTATCATATACTATATGAGTAATAAAAATAAATTTTTCACTTTTAATAAATTCTCTGCGAGGTTGGCGCTTGTTTTTGCTATATTTTTTGGCCTTTTGGCGTTTATTGCGGCTCCTTCAGCCAAGGCTGATTTTTGGGATGATGTTGTGGATTTTATAAACCCAGTGGAACACATAGAAAATATTATTGATGGAAGACCACAAGACAATCTTCCGCCTATTCCCGGTTTTTCGGGAGATAATGATTCAGTGACAAAAATTTATATAAATAATCAAGTTCCATATCCTACTCTTTCTATCTATGCTAACCCATCTTCTGTCAATTACAACGAATCAAGTACAATTCATTGGAATTCAAGCGGTACGACTTATTGTAACGCAAGTGGTGGCACAAACGGATGGGCAGGAAACAAAAGTCTGTCGGGATCTTTCTTTACAGGAAACTTAACTTATACAACTACTTATCTCATAACTTGTGGCAATAATAATAGTTCAGTTAGTGATTCAGTTACAATTTATGTAAACCCTGCTCAAGTTCAAAATCCAACGGTTAACATCAGTGCCAACCCATCAAACGTTAGTTATAACGGATCGACTACAGTCACTTGGAACTCAAATAATGCTACTTACTGTAACGCGACTGGCGGCTCTAGTGGCTGGTCTGGAGGCAAGAGTACTTCCGGCACTTTTTTCTCCGGAAATCTAACCAATACGGTTACTTTTTATATCACCTGTAGAAATAACTCCGGGGTAGCTAGCGACTCGGTCACCGTAAGTGTCGACAATGACAACAATAATGATGACGATGGAAACGTAAGCGTAGACATCACCGCAGACGACACGAGCATTGATTTTGAGGATGACACCAGAATCCGCTGGGATTCCGACAATGCAGACTACTGCAGGACGAGTGACGGCACGAACGACTGGGAGGACGAGGACATAGACACCTCTGGATCTTTTAATACCGGATCACTTGATTCCGACGAGACATTCCGCATCACCTGCTACAACAACAGCGATTCAGCAACCGATTCAGTAACGATCAGAGTGAGCGACGAAGAGAATGAAGAGCCGGAAGTAATCACTAGAAGCGCAACCAATGTCAGTTCTACTAGTGCCACCTTGCGCGGACGAGTAGACGGGAACGGCTCTTCTGCTCGCGCTTGGTTCGAGTATGGCACCAACACCAGTCTAGGATACACCACTTCGGAAAATTCTTACGGCTCGGATTCGAGTGAATTCTCGAGAAGTGTCTCTGGTCTTATTCCAAATACTACCTATTATTTCCGTGCCGTGGCTGAAAATTCCGAAGATACGATCTTTGGAAATATGCTTTCATTTAACACTACTGGAAATGTCGTAAACCCTGTTAATAATCAGCCGACAGTCGTGATTTATGCCGACCAGACGAATATCGCTTATAGTTCGGCTACCACTGTCCGCTGGAATACTACAAATGCCACTACTTGCTTTGCCTCCGGTGGCTCTCTCGGATGGGCCGGAGCAAAGGAAGTGAGCCAGGGTTCTTTCTATACCGGAAGCCTGACGGGATCAAGGACTTATACTATTGCTTGTAGCAACAGCGTCGGATCTTCTACAGATTCGGTCACAGTAAATGTCCGCGGACAAGTGCTCGGAGCTAGCACTACGGTCAGACCCGCCCCCGCCCCGACCTCGCTCGTACTTGTAAATTCTTCTTTGGGCCAGCCGGTCTCTTCAATGATCGACAACACCCGACCTCGTCCGGGAGATGAAATAAATTATACGATCGGATACCAAAATATCGGCACCGCATCCATTACCAGCGTTATCTTACAGGTGGTCCTTCCGCAGGAAGTGACTTACGTGTACGCAAGCGGCAGCCTGCCCTCTGTATACGGCAATACCCTCATATTCAATCTTGGAACTTTGGGCGGTAATGCCCAAGGTACGGTGACCGTCCGCGTGCGAGTAAGGGACAATGCCATCCCGGGAACATATCTCAATTTCCCTGCTACCCTTTCCTACATTAATCCTGCCGGAGCACCTCAATCCGTCACGACCAACGCTTCTGCGCAAGTTTGGAATGACCCGATTGTGAACCAGGACGGAAACCTTGGAGCTAGTGCCTTCGGATCTGGATTCTTGCCGACAGACATTTTTGGATGGTTGCTTCTGTTCGTCCTCATAATGATACTGGTGCTTCTTGCAAAATATCTTTTTGGTGGCTATATTCCTTGGAGTAGGCAAACTGTCACCACTTACGATGATAATCATCCTTTTGAGAAAAAGACTACGACTACTACACTCCACGAGTAGATAAAATGGATTCTTATCCGATGCGGATAAATAAATATCTGGCACTAAGAAAAATCTCTACTAGACGAGGAGCTGATGATTTGATTGTCGCTAAAAAAGTTTTCATAAACGGCAAATTGGCAGTTCTCGGTAGCAAGGTCACTGAAACAGATAAAGTAGAGGTAAAAGGCGGAGAACAAAAAAAATATAAATATTTTGCATACAATAAACCTATTGGGGTTGAAACTGATTCACCACAGGAAGATTTATTTCCTTTGGGTAGGTTAGATAAAAATTCTCACGGCCTTTTGATTTTAACAAATGACGGACGTATTACCGACCAGCTTTTAAATCCTAAATATTTTCATGAAAAAGAATATGTAGTCAGAACTTTAAACAAACTTCGCTCTAGTTTTAAACAAAAAATGGAGGCTGGAGTAAAAATAGAGGGTCAGGAAAATTATGTGACTAAAAAATGTAAGGTAAAAATCTTGAGTGATTTTAGTTTTAAAATAATTTTAACTGAAGGCAAGAAACATCAGATCCGCAGAATGTGTTCCGCACTTTTTCAAGAAGTTGCTGACTTAAAACGAGAAAGGATTATGAATATAAAACTTGGTAACCTAAAATCTGGCCAAATGAGAGAAATAAAAGGCGAAGAATTGGTTAATTTTTTGAAATCTATAGGTTTCTAAAATAAAAAGACCTACTCGTTCGCTTGCGTGAACTTTCGGTCAATTCAACGTTACGTCTGGGACGCTTCGTTGATGATGTCGAGCCTGTCCCTCCCCAAGTCAGAAACCATTGTGTTGGTATTACCTCCAAGCTGTTCCACGATTGCAAGACAACGATCAGCCACTGATTTGTTGTGTTTGCTTTCGACAGCTTTAAGCCAATCCGACACAGGTTGATAGACAAGAGCAGTCAGGTCCATCTCGGCTGAATGCATAATGTTCATAATTAGCCTTTCAAGCTAAATAATACGCCTTTTATGTAATTAAACAACTAAATAGTAAACCTTGTATTTATTTCTCTAAATCCAGTACTTCATCAATCCTAATCTGCTTCACAAACTCCGGCACGTGGGAAACTAGGATCATTGCGCCTTTGTATTCGTCTAAGGCTTTCGCTATTATCGGCAAATGACGGAAATTTATATGGTTGGTTGGTTCGTCGAGTATGAGAAGTCCGGGTTTTTGGAGCACAAGCCTTGCGAAAGCTACGAGCCCCTTCTGCCCTTCTGACAGGTCACCTATTTTTGTGCGAATAAATTCTCCGGTTATTAGAAACCCAGCCGCGACAGAACGCATCCGCTCTTCATCAAGTTTTTCTCCCCCAGCAAGCATTGCACTAGAGAGAGATTGGTATACAGTATCTTCAAAATTCAAAGTAGAGAAATCCTGCCTATAATACCCTATTCTTATTCCCTCTTTTACCTTTTCCCCGTCTGCATGGCCACTAGCTAATCTTTCTAAAAGTGTAGTTTTTCCAATTCCGTTCGGCCCCACCAAAAGCAAATGTATATTCTTATTCAAAGAAATTTTTGCTTTGCGTTTTACTATCTTGCCATTTTTCATGGTCGTAAAAGAAGAAATATTTAAAATCTCCCCTATTAAGTCTGGCTGGCTTGGGATCGTGAACGGGCGAATGGATTTGTCTTCTTTTCGCACATCCACTATTTCTTCTTCTAGCTCTTCAGCCTTCTCACGCATACGCTTTGCTACTAAACGAAGTCGTCCGCCTTTATAGGCAAACACATTGGCTTGGTCTTTTTTGGCCTGAATCTCTTTTTGGAGCTGAGCATTTTTCATATTTTCTTTTTCTACTCTGGCAGTAATGTCTTTGACTACATTAAAATAGTTACCGACATATTGCTCGATTTTTTTCGTGTAGACATCGAGGTAAAGCACTCCATGCGTAAAAGCATTAAGAAATTCTGCATCGTGAGAAATAACCAAAACAGTTTTTTTGTAATTTATTAGAAAATCAGTCAAATGCATAATGCCTGCTTTATCTAAATTATTTGTAGGCTCATCCAAGAGGAGCAGATCTGGGTCTTGTATGAGAGCAGAAGCTAAAAGCAAACGTGCCTGTTGTCCGCCGGAGAAAGTTTTTACTATCCTGTCATGCACTTTTTCATGGCCCCCGCCTGAATGACTTAGTCGGGCAGGCTTCAAATTTACCACTTCCAAAACTTCATCGATCCGTGGATCGATATCATACACTTTTTCCTTGAAGCATTTCTGAAAAAATTCCCGCACCGTTAATCCTATTTCTTCTTTTGGGATTACCTGTCTTGAAGTCGCTATACTCACCCCTTTTACGACATTAATAATTCCAGATTCTGGAGAATGTAGCCCAGAAATCAAGCCAAAAATAGTGCTTTTACCAGCTCCATTTTGTCCCATTAGGGTAAATTTCATTCCCCGTCTTATTGTAAAGCTCACTCTATCCAAAATAGGCTTATTCACTCCCCATTCAAATGAAACATTATCGAATCGGACTATTGTTTCCTGGATTTTTGGACTGTCTTTTTCTTGCTTTGATTCTTTAGACATCCTCATACATTAGCTTATTTGACCTAAAATAGAAAGGAGATTTACCGTATCCTTGGCGGGGTTGACAAAATGGTTCACCTTATGCTATACTTGATAAACAAAGTAGGTGCAAGAAGAGTGTCTAGAGTCGATTTCTTAATAAACTTATTTGTAATTATCAATCCCGATGTAAAAAATCGGGACTCCGACCTTGTAAAAGCGTCGGGGCTTAACCAAACAAATCAATGACTGGTACAATAAAAAGACTCACTGATAAAGGTTTCGGCTTCATAACTGGCGAAGGGCTTTCGAAAGATCTATTCTTTCACAGCAATTCTCTTGTGGGCGTAACCTTTGACGAGCTCAAAGAAGGTGATACGGTTTCTTTCGAAACTGAAGAATCACCAAAAGGATTGAATGCTACGAACGTACAACGCGCGTAACATCCACTCAAATAAAAAAGCCCCTCGCGGGGCTTTTTTATTTATTGTTTGTTATCTTACTGGCTAAACGGCTCCCCTTTCGCCCATTTTTTAAGCGTGTCATAACTCTCTTCCCCGCAAATAAATTTTTTAGTTTGAATGTTGTAAAAGAATGGGACTCCCCCGCACAACTCGCCGTTGTCTATCTCAAGCAGACGTTTCTCATTTTCTGGATTATGCCAAACTTCTAAACTTTCTACTTTCATTCCCTCTTCTTTTTCCAAACGTTCCACCAAGTCATGCATATCCACACAATGCGGGCATTCGGTTCCATAAAATTCTAATAAGTGTGACATAAAATAATAATAGCTTAAAGTTTGTATTTTAGAAAGTCTTGCGCAGGAGCAATAAAATAAATTTGTTGTTTGGAAGGGCTTGCGCAGGCCGGCGGGCCGAGCAGGAATAAAAATTTAGTAAAATTTTATATGTACCTTCCAAATAATAAATTTATTTGGTCTATTTGGTTAGTCTAGCTAAACGAGCTTTCTTACGAGCAGCGTTGTTCTTTTTGATAACGTTCTTTTGAGCCGCTTTGTCTATTATAGCAAATGCAGAAGATAGCATTTTGAGAGCTTCTTTTTTATCAGTTTTGGCAATCTTCTCTATTTTCTTGATTACTTCCTTCATTGCACGCTTGCGGGCGTCATTATAGCCCTTCTTGCGAAGAGACCCTCGAATGGCTTTTTTGGCTGACTGTGTTATTGGCATATAGCTAATTTAGCAGAAAACCCAAAAAAATGCAAATAAATTCATAGTAAATAGGCATAAAAAGGAAAGACCGCTTTGAGGGCAGTCAGTCCTCGAAAGCGGTCTTGAGTTACTTACCAACGCAAAGGGTCAGAATCCGATGCGTGAAGAGGTGATCCCAAACAAAGTCGTCAGTATCAAGCCGACTCCAGTTGACCTTGGGTTTGGGATCGTTATGGCAAAAATGCACAACGAACCCTTCCTCGATGCGAATGAAGACACCAGTTTCTTCACAAAATATCTCCGGGTAGTCTCGAAATACCTGGACAACCTGAGATTCAGTAGATTCAGTCGCTCCTTCTGCGCCAATGCTTCCCAGCCAGATTGGCAGGGGTCCACCATTCTTAGTTCCTGCCTCCCAGAGGTGCGCTTCGACCTCCGGAGTGCGCTTCCCGCCTGCGGGAAGACTATATCCAGGAGGTACAAGGATGCGGTCCTGGACAATACCATTGTTTTCAAACGTTGTGGTGCCGTCCGTGGCCTTCACCACGAACCTTCTCTCGGGGAACAAGCGTGTAATCATATAGTTGCTGTTACGATGTGCATTCGCCTGTTTAAACAGGTATATCCTGGGAATAAACTGCCAGACCAGTTTCAGAGTCGCCTCTGAGTGGTTTCAACATCTATCACATACCTTTCGGGTTATAAAGTCAAGAGGATGCAAAAAAGCATTTAATTGGTACAATAAAGGCATGATCGGAAGCTTAAAAGGAAAAATAATATTGAGAACGGAAAAATACCTGATCCTGGAGACAGCCGGAGTGGGATACAAGATAAATGTCTCCCCCGATACACTGTCAAAAGCATCTGCCCTTCAACTTCGTTCAGGGCAAAATGACACGGACGTGTCATTTTGGATCCACACTCACGTTCGCGAAGATGCACTCGATCTATACGGATTTATGGATCATGCAGAATTAGAATTCTTCGAGATGCTGATAGGAATCTCTGGCATTGGACCAAAAGGAGCCCTTGCTATCCTAGGAGTCACTTCCATTGGAACGCTGCGCAAAGCGATAGGTACCGGCGACACCTCCTACCTCACAAAAATTTCCGGCATCGGCAGAAAAACCGCGGAAAAAATCGTGCTGGAATTGCGAGATAAAATGGGAACGGATCTTGTGGGCAGTTCCCTACAGGGTGAACTTGATGTTTTGGAAGCTCTCAAATCTCTCGGCTATTCGCAAAACGAAGTACGTGAAGCACTGAAGAAAGTCTCCCCTGATACGGACACTAATGCGAAGATCCGCGAGGCGTTAAAAATACTAGGAAAATAATTTTATGCCAGAATTACCAGAAGTCGAGAACTTGCGGAAAGGACTCCACAAGGCCACCCTGGGACAAAAGATCATAAAAATAAAGATCAATAAACCGAAACTTGTTTCCGGTAAGGGAGCCGTCCGTCCAGCATCTCTAATACATAAAAGCAGATTCATGCGAGGAGCTGTTGGCGAATACTTTACCGGCGTAGAACGCAGAGCTAAAAATTTATTGTTTAGGTTGAGCCATGGGAAAATTATTCTGGCGCATTTGAAAATGTCTGGTCAATTTGTTTACAAAGCTTCGGCTGGGACAAAAATAATAGAGGGTGGCCACCCCATAGAACTCTCGGAAAAAGAACTCCCGAATAAGCATACTCATGTAATATTTGAATTGGAGCGTGGAACGCTTTACTATAATGATACTCGCATGTTTGGATACTTGTTGTACTACAGAGATATGAAGGCATTTGATGTAGAGAATCATTTTGGCATGTATGGACTGGAGCCACTCTCAAAAGAATTCACATCTAAATATTTTTTTGAAGCGCTCAAGAACAAAAAAAGTAAAATTAAAGCAGTATTGATGGATCAGAAAATAGTAACGGGGCTAGGAAATATTTATGCGGACGAAACTCTTTTTGAAGCGAGAATCCGCCCCGACCGAAATGCTTCTTCAATTTCAAAAAATGAAGCTGAGAAATTACACAAAGCAATAATCCGCATTATAAAAAGAGCGACAAAAGTCGGCGGTTCCTCAGTCGTCACTTACCGCCTGCTTGATGAGACTCGGGGCAACTACGCCAGAGAACACAAAGTGTACGGAAAAGCTGGCAAAATGTGCGTTAACTGTGGCAAACCACTTCAAAAAATAAAAATACAGACCCGAACAACTATTTTTTGTCCTAATTGTCAGAAGTAGCTTTAGCATTAGTAGACGACCGTCTCTTATTGCTAAATTGAAATTGAAAATAAAAAACCGCACTCCCCTTTGGGAATGCGGTTGATTGTGAAGATGAACCGTTATTACGAACATCATTTGTAGCCTCATCTTCACAAAATTCTGACTAGAAAAAGAGATGCCTTCTCGAATACCAGCGGGTGGAACTTTTACTAGTCATACTCCGACCGAAGCTGGAGAAATCGAAGTTGGTAAATTAGGTCACTGAACGAACATCATCTGCTCCCACATCTACCAATTCACCTCGTTTGCACGAGGAAATTCTGTCTGTGACAAAGTTCAGCGTGCGAATATCATCAAGTACTTCTGCCACAGACAAGGCACTTGTGTGCCTAAATTACAAAGAACAATTCTAAAATTGGTCTCCACCTTGCGATGGAGAGAGGGAAGATACAAGATCACGAATATCAAGAACTTCTTCTTCCCTCTTTTCGACTTTCATTTGTAAAAAACCGAAAAGAGGGGCGCACAAGCATCGGAAAACCAAAACTTGTGCACACCAAGATTAGTGGTGAATAGGTTTCTATGCGAATATCAAAACACCCCACTTCACCACAAAATTATAGGATGGTAAAAATTACGACGTACGAAAATCAGGTTCGTTATCTCTACCACCCCTCCCCGACCGAAGTTGGGGGAAATTTTGACTTGTAAACAACTCGTCCTCACGAATATCATCGAGCAGTACATTTACAAGTCTCACTCCGACCGAAGCCGGAGAAATTCTGTCTGTGGGAAGGGCGGCCAGCGAATACCATCCACGCACACTCCACAGACAAGGCACTCGCGTGCCCTAAAACCAAAAGAACAATTCTGAAATTGACCCCACCTTGTGATGGGGAGAGGAAAAATTCGACTTTTCGAATATCAGTGCAGCCCTCTTCCCTCTTTTCGACTTTCTTTTTCAAAAATTCCGAAAAGAGGGGCGCACAAGATTCCGGAAACCGAAACCCGTGCGCACCGTGATGTGTGGTGAAAATCTGCCAAGACGAATATCAAGCGACTCGTCTTCACCACAAAAACTATAAATTCAGAAACACTGCTAGGCCGCCATTTTCATCGGCGGTTTGTAACCTTTGGGCACTTTCGCCGGATGCTTGGCGAACCATTCGGTTGCCGTTTTTTCCATGGCTTCCGCATCTTCCGGTGGAAAGACTTTCGGTGGCCTCGACTCGAGACCTTCGAAACTCCGCCAGAACCAGTACAGCCAATCGCTCCACTCCGTGAGCGTCCGCCACAGAGCCATCTTCAGGAGGTGGCCCGGATTGTAGAGGAAGTACCCCTTCCCCACTGTCACTCCAGTGCTAGGGAATGACCACACTTTCTTGCCAGTTCTTTTTTCTTCCTCGAACGTGCCAGGCACGAGATCGAACTTGCGTCCACTCTCTACCCACTTTTTCTCCTCGCCGGCGATCGTGCTTTTGACCAATTCAACAAGTACCGGGTTGGGGTGGCGTGCTTTGTACATCGCCACATTTTCGGCGTAGCGCGAGCACCAGAACTCTTGGGCATTCTTCTTGATGATCTGCTGGCCGAATTGATACATGGCCTGCCGACACCCTGGATGATAGCCGAGGGTTTGGCCCGTAGTCATCTTCATGAACTTTCCGTCTCTGAGTCCCGTGCCCCAGAAGGAGCGAGCAGAACCCATTTTCGGGAAACGCCGGATGGCGATGGTCGAAGCGATAATGGGGGCAAGGATGCTCACAGCGGCGCCTTTGACCCGTTCGCGGAGTCGGACGTAGATGGGGATCTGCTCGAGGAGTTTGCCGAGCTCCTTTTTCAGACGCTCTTCTTCCTCGATAAGCCCCATGTGAACCACATCGGTTTCCATGGCTTTCTCGGCCAAGGTTTCGATGGAGTCATCGGAGTTGAAGAGGTTGGGATCGAGGAATGTCCGGTTGCTTGCGCTTGCGAACACCCGGTTGCCTTGAGCAATCCTCGCCTGCTGGGTCTCGACGAAGGTGTCGTAAGACGCCCCCATTTTGATCTGGGGCAAGCTCGATTCAAACACCGGATAGAACGGGCTGTCTTCGAGAGTAGCTTTTTCCACCAAGGCCTTCGCCATAACAGAGGCACGCTCTTCATCTGGACAGTCCGGCGCAAAAGCCATGAAGCCGAAAACGGTGATGCCTTTGACCGTCACGCCTTCCTTGATTCTGTGAATCAATCCCGCCAGCACTCGCGCGCCGGTAGAACCAAGGAACGAAGCCACGATGTCGCCGGAAGAAACTCCAGCAAATTCGCACGCCATCTCGGTCACCACCTTGGTCGTGATTGAGCCGACTTGACGTTTCTCCACTTTTTCGAGTTGCGTTGGATGATAACCGGCGAAACTTTCTTCCGGCTCCTCCTTTTTGCGGTCGCGGTACTTGCGATGGAGCGGAATGATGGAGGAAACATCCTCAGTCAGCTCCACTTTCCGCCATTTAGTCGGGAAAATTCCCCGAACGAAAAGACGGACATCATCCATACTCTCCAGCCTGCACTGAGTCGGCTTTTCATCACCCTCAACGATCACTCCCGCACCGACAAGTGCTGGAATTTTGCCCATCGCTTTACGCGGAGGCACGATTGCAACGTAACGTTGCTTCATATGTTTGCCTTTCTTGGCTCGTACGAACATCATGCGAGCCACTTTTGTTTTGCCTTGTTTTACTACGAGACACGTAGACGCGTAGTGCGCTCCCCACTTCGCAAACACGAAACGGGGGTGAATGTGTAAGAAAAACGTCATAACGAATATCACTCATTGCCTCTCTTACACATTCTCTCCTCCACCTTGCGATGGAGAAATTTTGACCAGTAAAAAACAAGCGCAAGCGAATATCACATTCAACCGCTTTTACTGGCCACCTCCCGATTGCTCGGGAGAAAATTGTGACTTGTAAACAAACCCCGATGACGAATATCATGGTAGCCTAAATTTACAAGCCGCACCCCAGCCGAAGCTGGAAAAGTTTTGACTGGTAAAAAATACTATTCCCCGAATATCAACGGGCGCGACTTTTACCAGTCATACCTCCGCCCGAAGACGGAGAAATTGTTGCCCGCCCCGACTTCCATCAGGGCGGGCTTATGAGGAATTGCTATCCCAATGCGACTTGCGAACATCAACTCTTGGAACAAGAGACAATTCCTCAAAGAAAGGTGGATTAATACAGTATTCATTTCCACGAATATCACCGATTTCTACAGCATTAACCCACCCAAAAATCTTAGTGTTTCTGAACTGTCAAAGAACAGGAACCAAAATTAAACTAGCATAAAAATGCTTATTTGTCAATACAAAAAGCCTGAATTACCTTATATTTCAAGTATTCTGAAAAGTGCAATTCCCAGCGCCACAGAAACGTTCAGCGATTCTTTTTTGCCTCGCATTGGGATTTCGGCTATTGTGTTGCACCTTTTTAGGATATTTTTAGGTATTCCTGTGACTTCTGCTCCGACAAGAAAAGCATTTTTATCTTTTAGCTTCACTTTTTTGTAATCTACAGATTTTTTGTCTTGCTCTATGGCTATAATTAAATACTTTTCCCGCCTTAAGCTACGCATAAGGGCGGGCAAGCTTCTTTGCTCCCATGGCACAAATTCTTCCGCACCAAGCGCAGATTTAGCTAAGTCTCCCCTTTTTCGTCCAAATCTATCGAGTGGCGCAGGCGTATAGCCAGTCAAATAAATTTTATTTATTCCCGCCACATCGGCAGTACGAAACATCGCACCGACATTTTGGACACTCCTCACGTCATGAATAATTAAAATATTTTCTTGTTTATTTTTCATTTAATTACTTCGCAGCAAGATTTTCTAATTCTTTTGCCAATTGCAATACCATATTTTTACCATCAGATTCAGGGTAGCTTTCTAAAAGCTCGCGAATCAGAAAAACATACCGATCTTTGTATTTACTTTTGGAATCATCTTTCATAGCGCGAATCTCGTATCTTAAGTTGTCTACAAAATCAGCCAATTTTAATATTTTAGCTTTCGGAGATATAGTTCCTAGTTTTTTGTAAAACTCTAATTTTTGTTTATCGTTATAATTTTTAGGATGAGAAACTTCTTCAACCAAATCTGCAACAGATTTTGAGAATTTTTTCTCTAATTCTTCGTAAGTTGTATCTGTATCTTCTAGAGTATCATGCAAAACTGCTGCGATAAGTAATTCTTCATCATCTACATGAAATTCATCCTTCAAAACTGCAAGCACTCTTAAAAAGTGGTTTTTCTTTCCAATCGCTTCAAACTTTTTAGTTGTAAATTCTATAGCTAAATCAAGATTCATATTTATATTATATAACTATTTTTCACCCCGCCTAGTTCAGGCGGGGTAAGAAATTCTTATTTCGCATTTTTTTATGATAAGCGATGGCGAATCGGTGGGCTTCGCTGTTTACTAACAGAATTTCTCTCTTATATTTTAAACCAAATTTCTCGTCACCCATGATAGCTTTGGGTTTATGGCGTTCGTCTTTTAGCACTGAAACTATAGGTATACTGACTTTTAACCTTGATAATATTGCCTTAGTTACGTTTATTTGAGCTATGCCCCCGTCTACAACGATGAGGTGCGGATATGGCCACTCTGTGTGTTTTAACCTTCTTTCAATGGCTTCGGCAAGCGCGCCAGTATCGTTTGCGTCAGTTTGCGTTCTAATTCTGAATTTTTTATATTCACTTTTTTCAACTTCCCCATCCTCCACTACTGTCATAGCTCCCACCATATTTTTACCTCCCATGTGAGCTACGTCATAGGCTTCGATTCTAAAAACTTCAGGCAACATACTCTTGGACTCACCACGAAAATTTTTTGTTGAAAATTTTCTCTGTCCGTCGTCGCCACTCCTACCAAGGGTTCGCTCAAGAGCATATTGCCCTCCGTCCTTGATTAAAGCCACATCATTTATGTGTTGCAAGGCAAAAATTTGTCTTTTTATTTCTCCCGCTTTTTCAAATTCTCTCCTTTTCGCATATTCTTTCATTTCTTTTTGTAAATTTTTCAATATTTTTTTCTTTTTGCCTTTTAAAAAAAGTTTTATGTTTCTAATATTTTGCAAATACATTTTGCGGTCATTCGAGTCCGGAACTAAATTTATTTGTTTATAAAATTCTAAATAATTTTTGCTTTTATCGTCCAAAAAAGGGAAAATTCTTCTAACTATTTTCATAGCTTCACGAAGTTGCATTCCGCTAGTGTATGGCCCGTATATATTCTTGAAAACTTGGTTTTTTATATTGCTTCCTCTCACGATCACAACTTTCGGAAGCTTTTCAGTGGTAATGACCACATAATTAAAACTCTTGTCGTCTTTTTCGCGAGTATTGTAGTAGGGTTGATGTTTTTTAATTAGATTAGCTTCTAAAATAAGAGCTTCAAGTACAGAATCAGATACTTCCCATTTTATATTGTTGGCTTTGAAAACCATATCTAGGATTAGAGGTCCACGGGTGTTTATCAGGTCTTTGCTAAAATAACTTTTAGTTCTTTCCCGTAATGACGTCGCCTTGCCAATGTATAAAATATCCTTGCCTTTTTTGAAGAAATAAACCCCAGGTTTGTCAGGCAAATTATTTTTTTTGTTTTTGTTTTTAAAATAAGTACTTTGCATATTTTTTTATGGTTCGGGGTTACTCACCATAACCCTGAGTTTTTATCGAATGGGTTATTTTCTTAAAGCTTTTTTGAGATATTTCCCAGTATAACTTTTCGCATTATTAGCTACTTCTTCTGGGGTACCCTTGGCCACCAGATTTCCCCCATTTACTCCACCTTCTGGGCCAATGTCTATTATATAATCAGAGCTTTTTACAATATCAAGGTTGTGCTCTATCAGAACAACGGTATTGCCCTTTGAAACAAGTTTATTCAAAACTTCCAAAAGTTTCTGTACATCATCGTAATGTAGCCCGACAGTCGGCTCATCTAGAAGATAAATGGTTTTCTCTGTATGAGGGCGATACAACTCGCTAGAAATCTTTACACGTTGTGCCTCCCCACCCGAGAGCGTAGTAGCACTCTGGCCAAGCTCTAAATAACCCAGTCCCACGTCTAGAAGAGTCTGCAATCTATCAGAAATAGCAGGAATATCTTTGAAAAAAGTTAGTCCGTTTTCTACAGTCATATGAAGCACTTCATAAATATTTTTCTTCTTATATTTCACTGTCAAAGTTTCTTTATCGAAACGTTTACCATTACAGACATCACAAGTCACGTAAACTGTCGGCAAGAAATGCATTTCCACCGCTATTTCTCCATTTCCTTCACAAGCTTCACAACGTCCACCTTTTACATTAAAAGAAAAACGGTTGGCTTTCCAACCACGAAGTCGAGCCTCCTCTGTCGTGGCAAAAAGGTCTCGAATGTGAGTAAAAGCACCAGTATAAGTTGCTAGATTTGAGCGTGGAGTTCTGCCTATTGGAGACTGATCAATCAAAATCGCCCGTGAAAGATATTCTGTACCCGAAAATGAGGAGCAATTGAAAACTTCAGCTGTGCGATATTTCCGTTCATATCTAGCTTGAAGATTTTTGTAGAGAATCTCATACATAAAAGAACTTTTCCCAGAACCAGATACTCCGGTGATAGAAGTCATGACACCAAGAGGCACTTCTACATTCATATTTTTTATATTAAAGATTTTTCCACCGGTTATACGTAATACTCCTTTACCTTCACGACGTTTCTTTGGCACTTCTATTTGTGCTTCTTCCCGCAGATATGCGAGAGTTCTAGAATTATTTGTGTTTTTCTTGGCAGTCAATAAATCTTCAAGATAATCAGACACAATAACCTCCCCACCATGCACTCCAGCTTTAGGACCGATATCTACAATATAATCTGAGGCATAAATGGTATCTTCATCATGCTCTACTATTAAAATGGTATTCCCCAAATCTCTAAGATTGTGGAGGGTTTTTATTAAACGGTCGTTATCTCTCTGATGCAAACCTATAGTCGGCTCGTCTAAAACATAAAGCGCACCAACTAATCTTGAGCCAAGTTGCGAAGCCAGGCGAATACGCTGAGCTTCACCACCGGAGAGAGTATTGGCCTTGCGCGAAAGCTGCAGATAGTCGAGACCAACATCGAGCATGAATTGCAGCCGTGCTTCTATTTCTTTGACCACCGGTACAGATATTTCTTTTTCTTGTTCTGAAAGTTTCAGATTTTTAAAGAATTCGTGCGCATCGGCAATTGATAGTGAAGCAAGATCTAAAATGTTTACCTTTTTATTATGATCACTTTTACTTTGCAAAAAAACATTAAGTGCTTCAGGGCGTAGACGAGCGCCATGACAAGCATCACATGGTTCATCTCCCATAAAATATTTTGAGCCCAAACCATTGCAAGCCGGACATGCTCCGTAAGGAGAGTTAAATGAAAACAGGCGAGGTTCAACTTCTGGGAAAGAAAAACCATCATTCTTGCAGGCAAATTTTGCGGACATGATGAATTCACCATTCTTCTCGTCGCCGATAGCAATAGTCACCAGTCCGTCAGATTCGATCAGGGCTCTTTCGATCGCTTCGGCAAGACGCATCCTGCTTCCCTCCTTGTTGTCCTCAAACTCATGCACAGCAAAATGATCCACTAAGATGTCGATGTTGTGGGCTTTGTTTTTGGAAAGGGTTATCTGTTCGCGAAGTTTTTTCATCGCACCATCTAGACGGATTTCTGAAAAACCCTTACCGAGTAAATCATAGAGCAATTGGTAATATTCTCCCTTGCGTCCACGGACTATTGGGGAAAAAATATTAATTTCAGTCTCATCCCATTCCACTCCCATAACTTTTCTTTTTCCCTTCTTAGAATCTGGAGAAGAAGAATTCTGAGCCGCGAGGGTCCCGGCCGGTACTCCGGAGAGGGTGACGCGCGATGAATTCTTATTTGCCAGATTCTTGATCTTTTCCAGAACAAAGTTCAAAATTTCTTCATTTGAAAGTTTCTTGATCTCCTCTCCGCACACGGGGCAGTGCGGGTGTCCGATGCGAGCATACATAACCCGTAGATAGTCGTAGATCTCAGTGATGGTGGCTACGGTAGAGCGCGGGTTGTTGGAACGAGACTTCTGGTCAATAGAAATAGCCGGAGATAGGCCTGTGATCTCATCTACATCGGGTTTCGGCATCTGATTCAAGAATTGCCGTGCATAGGAAGATAAAGATTCTACGTATCGTCTTTGTCCTTCAGCAAAAATAGTATCAAAAGCAAGTGATGACTTTCCAGACCCAGAAACACCGGTAATAACAACCATCTTATTACGTGGCATTTCAACGCTTATATTCTTCAAATTATGGGTTCGAGCCCCTTTGACTATTATTTTGTCTATATTTTTTTCAGTTTTCATGTGTTTTTTCGGATATAACACAACGACACCCCGCCGAACTCATGGGGGGTGTATATCGTATTTACTTAATACCATTATAGCACAAATAGCGAAATTAGTTAAATTCTACTTTCTCGGCATTGTTACGGTTAGACTTCCCATTACCCGTGAGACAACTTGATATTCAGCAAAGTTTAAAATTATTGAATCTGGGGTAAAAGTAAAAATAGCGAAATTTTCTTCGACAGGTTCCGTTCCTTGATCTATCCAATCTTTTGTAAATCCGTCTATTGTAATTTCTTTTTTGAGCTGCATTATTATATTCTTTCGTGAAAATTCTGAGATTGTTTTAAGATAATCGGGGTTAGTGGGAAATAAATCTGCCAATGTAATTTCTTTTTTATTTACGACATCATAATTAAATGATGTTAAATTCGTATAGCCATGCGCGCCGCCGGTGTATCCGCTTTCAGCGAGAATAAAACTTATAAATTCAGCGTTGGCTTGCACGGGCCGCCATGAACCATCAAAGGAAAACTTTTCATCATCTTTTGGAAATTCGGTTATTTTATCTCCGGGGGATCTGTTTTCATATCTAGCTTTCCAATTTTCTTCCGAACTTTTTTTATGGCTATCAATTCTTTCCATTACAAAGCTTTCAATCTTATTATTGAATTCCGCAGATGCATTTTTGAACTGAGGATAGAAAAATTCGATCGTAGTATATTCATTCGGTTCGTTGCTTATCTTTTCTTCAAACAGAGATTTGTCGATCAATTTAGGCGTGGGTTTTTCTTTTTCTACTTGAGTTATGGGCTGCTTTTCTACTTCTACTGTTTTGTTTAAGTTATTTTTAATTAAAAAATACAATCCAGCCACCAGAGCCAGGATTGCGATATAAACGAAAAGTGAATATCTTGTGGATTTTAGTTTTTTCATACTTGTATTATATCACGCAAACCTAATTCTTTTCTTTGCTTGTGCGCATTTTCAAGACCGCAATTTCATCACGCAATATAGCTGCCGTTTCAAAATCAAGCTCCTTCACTGCCTTGTTCATTTCACGTTCTTTTATCTTTATTATTTTTTCATAGATGAGGTTCCCTCGCTCTTCATCAGATAAAATTTGCTTCCAGAATTCAGAGTCGACTTTCCCGCGACCCTGTTTTTCTTCCTTGCTAAATTCTTTTGAGTAAGCTTTCTTGAAGACTTCCAGATCAAGCGCCAATTCCGCATTTACTGTCTTGCCATGCTCGCTTTCTAATTCTTCGGTGATATCTTTTATTTTTTTTATTATGGTTTTTGGTGTTATGCTGTGCTCTCGATTATAAGCGAGTTGGATATTCCTCCGGCGAGTTGTTTCTTTGAGGGCATACTCCATCGCATTGGTCATGATGTCTGCGTAAAGAATCACCCGGCCTTCGGCATTTCGCGCGGCGCGGCCGATCGTCTGAATGAGAGATGTCTCGGAACGCAAAAACCCTGCTTTGTCAGCATCAAGAATACCGATCAGTGCCACTTCCGGCAGATCCAGCCCTTCCCTCAAAAGATTAACTCCGATTAAAACATCAAACTCGCCTTTGCGGAACTGCGTGAGAATTTTGATCCTATCCATTGTTTTTATATCACTGTGCAAGTATTCCGCTTTTATTTTTTTTTCCTTCAGGTAGACAGAAAGATCCTCCGCCATCTTTTTTGTCAGAGTTGTCGCCAGTACGCGAAAACCTTTTTTAATTGTTTTTTCTGTCTCGGAAATAAAATCTTGAATCTGGCCTGGATACTCTTGGAGAACAGAACTTGCCTTTTGCGATGGTCTGGCTGGGGGAGGGACCCAGAGAACCGAGGACCTCGTAAAAGGCAAGTCCTGTGCGGAAACTGGTCGCACTATTGTCTCAGGGTCCACCAGCCCGGTAGGACGAATTATTTGCTCCACGATTTGCTCGCTCTCTTTTCTTTCTTTTTCGCTCGGGGTCGCGGAAGTATATATCACCTGACCGACACGATTTTTGAACTCTTCATATTTTAGTGGCCTATTATCCTTGGCCGAGGGCAGGCGAAAACCATATTCTACTAGGGTTTCTTTGCGAGAAGCGTCGCCGGCGTACATACCTTCTAGTTGAGGCAAAGTTACGTGCGATTCATCGATGATGGTCAGAAAACCCGTCCTTGGAAAATAGGACAGCAGGGTCTCCGGTGGTTCGCCTTCTTTTTTTCCGGATAGATGTCGGGAATAATTTTCAATACCATTGCAATAGCCGATCTCCTTAATCATCGCGAGATCGTAATTTGTGCGGCGCTTAATGCGCTCGGCCTCCAAGAGCTTCCCCTCTTTTTTAAATTTTTTTAGTTGAACATCCAGCTCCTCTTTGATGCTAGAGAGCGCCTTTTTCTTTTTTACTTCTTCGGTAATAAAGTGTTTGGCGGGAAAAATGAAAATATCTTTTTCTTCTTTCAGGATCTGGGCTGAAATCGGATCGACTTTTGTTATTTTTGAAATCGATCCTCCGAGCATCTCGATCTGATACATGATAGTTTCCGACACAGGCATGAATTCCACCCTGGATCCGATCGAACGAAAACTGCCCGGGAAGAGGTCCGCATTTGTACGCTCAAAATGTATCTCGATCAAACGCCTCATCAGTGAAAGACGATCCATTTTCATCCCGACTGCGAGCTTCAAATTGACCTTTTCATATTCCTCCGGAGATCCAAGACCGTAAATGCAAGAAACCGAAGCAACAATGATCACATCCCTCCGGGTGAGGAGCGCTTGAGTGGAAGCATGCCTGAGCCGATCTATCTCTTTATTAATCGATGCGTCTTTTTCGATATAGGTGTCCGAGGCAGGCATATAGGCTTCTGGCTGGTAATAGTCATAATACGAAACGAAATAGTGCACCGCGGAATCCGGAAAAAACAGTCGGAACTCCTGCGCCAGCTGGGCAGCCAAGGTTTTATTGTGGGCGATGACTAAGGTCGGCTTATTGTACTCTCTGATCACGTTCGCCATAGTATAAGTCTTGCCTGTGCCTGTGGCTCCGAGCAATGTCTGTCTTTTCATGCTGCCCTTTAGTCCAGCGACAAGCGCGGAAATAGCCGATGGCTGATCCCCGCTCGGTTCCCAAGGCTTATATAACCTGAAAATATCTGGTTTTTGTATTCCTCCTCGTATCATTTATTTATCCTAGCATAAATAAGCTGGTGATAAATATTTATTCCTCTTCTGTGTAATAGTAAGCGGTCTCGGGAGTCCTTTCGAAACTTTCATGGGCTTTGACCACTATATAATAAGCGAGCGTGGAACTGACGACCGTAAATATGAAAAAATATACCAAAGTTAAATTAATACGATGCATAAGAATATTCTAGCATTTTTCTTGATTTCTAGCCTTATTTCCTATATATTTGAGTAGTTATGCGCCCATAGCTCAGCTGGTAGAGCAGATCCCTTTTAAGGATAAGGTCGTTGGTTCGATTCCAACTGGGCGCACAAAGTGAACAAAAAGCACCCTTCGGTGCTTTTTTTCTTTTTGTGCGGACCACAGCGATGTTTTGCGAACACGCAAAACCGCGAGGGGCGGGCTGCGAAAATTCTGAGTGTCGACGAGGAATTATTTGTAGCCACAAAGTGTGAGCCAGTCGTAAAAATTTTGTTTTGACGAAAACAAAATTATTCCTGACCACAAAGTTCATTTAAAAAACTTCCAACAAGAATTGCTCGAAGACTGATTGCGCATCTTTTCCTTTTTTGCGGGCCTCCGGCAAGAGATAGCTCAAGCGAGAAGCGGAAGTTTTGAGCTCGGCTTCGGTGAATTTTCTGAAATTTTTTCGTAAAAGCATGTCTTTGACTTTCCAAAAAAGAACACCGATCAGTTCTTCCATGCCCACTCCCTTGTCCATCGCCAGTCTAAAATAAACCCAGGTATGGAGCTTGTCTTTTTTTTCAAAGGCGTTTGCCACTAAAAAATTATCGAATTTTTCCTTTTTTTCTTTGGGCAGTTCAAAGAGATAAAGTTCTGCCTTTTCACGCCCCAGCTTCCTAAAAGCATCAAGTGACGGCTTGTTTAATTTGCTCTCCAAAAAAATAAAGGAGTTTGATGACTCTCCCATGAGTGGAAGTTTTTTAAGGACAAACTCTCGCGCCTCCTCATATTCTAAAATATTGGAAAATATAACGACAGTCTTTGTAAAAAAAAGGCTGGAACTAGCATAAAAGTTCTCGATCTGAGTTTTTTCAAATTCATTTCTGGTTATGAAAAAATTTTCCGCACCCTTTGGCATGGACTTGATGAATTTTTCATAGCTTACAAGCTTATTTTTGGCATCATCCCCAGAAAAAAGATAGATCATTGGATTAAAACTTTACTCGTTTTTTGTATTCTAAATAGGGAGCACCATATTTTATAGCAAGAATATTTTCTTGTTTCCTTAAAAAGTATAACTTTGAAATAAGAAAGGAAACCAGGGTGGACAGAATCACAAAAACTGCATTCGCAATGATCCCAAATCCAAGCATCAAGAAAAACAGCCCCCAGTGCGTCGGATTCCGGGTATAGCGATAAGGGCCCTTGCGAAAACTTTCTACGCTCATGTTTGCTATATCCAAATTACGAGAAGTCTTTTGCGCCCAAAATATGAGCAAGCTGGCAATGGCGAGCAGAATAATGCCGATCGGCACCATGGTTGAACTAGCAAAAATCTTGAATCTAAAAATAATATCAAGGCAGACACCTACTAAAAACAAGGCAAAATATAGTGTATACGAATGCGCCAAAATTCGATGGACTCTCCCCCTTCGGAAAGCTTCTGGATTCAGAACTTGCTCTTTTTTATTTTCATTGTCCATTTTCATATTATATCATAAAATAAATCATTTTACCTCTACAGAATAGTTATTCTACCGCCCTGATCATTTTCGAAAATTCCAAACTATCCGCGTGTTTTTCCGCTTTTTCATTTATCTTGAATTTAGCCCGAGCCCCTTCAAAAGAAAGATCGGTATCTATTAGGCCGAGTTCGTAAGCATATTTATCTGAGTAGCCAGGCGTCAAGATGCGGAAATCAAATGGTATGCGATCGGGGACGAGCTTGTTCACATGGGTGACAATATTGGTGGTGCAAGTGGAAGTAATCGTGTTATAAAATTCTGGCTTTTCTTGTAATTCCTTTGCCCGAGCAAGCATGCCCATAAAAAGAGCCCTGATGTTTTCCTTTGAAGTTTTTATGGGATAAAGAAATACTTCATCCCGGCGATAATTTGAGCGGAGCTTGATGACATCCCTTTCGTCCGCAATTACATACATGAGCTCGTACTGGCGCAACAATCCCTTCATGGCCGAAAAGGTCTCTCCCTTTTCTTTTCTTATTTCCACAGATACCGCCACGTAGCTCTCATCATCAAAACCAAAAGAAAGAAGAGTGTGAGCTGCTCCAGGATTCGTTGAAAACGGTTCCACCATAAAATCCACGCTTTTTATTTGATCGAGGTCAAATGTCTTGTCGTAATAGTCCGGAATGTACTCCGAGGTGGTTCTGTAAGTAAAATTACGGATGTTCTTAATCGTAACTAAATCCTCATTAATTGATATTTCTGGAAGAACCGCTTGGTCTGTGTTCCAATCCCGATCATTGCTCGGCTTCACAATCAAAGAAAATAGAATGTGCAAAATAATTAATAGTGCAAGGACCCAAAACAAAACCTTGAATAACTTTTTTATAATTTTCATACTTATTTAACCTCGCCGAAATTGTCTCCGGAGCCCGAATGCACTTCGAGCGGGATATCCGTCTTGTAACGAAGATACGACCTCGCGAGGACATTCCTCATCGCATTCTTAATTATTTCTCCGGCTTTTGTAAGCACACTTTCTTCTATTTCATACACCAGCTCGTCATGGATTTGCAAAATAAGGTGCACTTTACCCTCGAGCCCCGCTTCTCTTAAGTCTTCCTCTACGTACCTGATGGCGAGCTTGATAATGTCAGCCGCCGTGCCTTGAATGGGAGCGTTCGTAGCCGTGCGCTCCGCCATGTTTTTCAAAAAAGGAATTCTGGAATTTATATTCGAGAAGTATCTGCGGCGCCCAAACAATGTCTCGGTAAAAAAATTTTCAAGCGCAAATTTTTTAACTTCTTCCAGATAGTTCCGTACGCCGGAAAATTGATTGAAGTAATTATCGTAAAATTTCTGCGCTTCTTCGCGTGTCCCGCCTAAATTCTTTCGCAGGGCGGTAACTCCCATGCCATAGATAATGCCAAAATTTATCACCTTGGCCTTGCGTCGCATTTCCCTATCTACTTCCTCGATCGACACGCCGAAAACAAAAGAAGCCACCCCGGCATGAATATCTTTCCCTTCACGAAAGATCTCCGTCATTTTTTTATCTCCGGATAGCATGGCCGCGACCCGCAGTTCAATCTGGCTATAATCAAAAGCGCAAAGCTTTGAGCCTGCACCAGCCACAAACCCACCCCGGATCCTTTTGCCGAGCTCTGTCTTTATTGGAAGATTCTGCAAATTTGGGTCCTGGGAAGAGAATCTCCCGGTGGTACTGCCATTTTGCAAGAATTTAGCATGCAATCTGCTATCCGGTCCGGCCATTTTTGGTATTACATCGATATAGGTAGAGAGAAGTTTTTGTAATTCTCGATAAGATAATATTTCAGTAATTATTGGATTCGTTTCTTCGAGTTCTTCTAATACTGAAACTTTCGTTGAAAAATTGCCACTTGCGCTTTTCTTTGCTGATTTCCCTGGTGATTTGATGCCCATTTTACCAAAAAGTACTTCTCCTATTTGTTTTGGTGAATTTATATTAAATTCAATTTCCGCTATTTTGTAAATTTTAGCGGTTAATTTATCTAATTCTTTGTGGTATTCAGCCGATAAGTTTTCGAAATACTTTTTGTCTATTAAAATTCCATAATCTTCCATCTCTTTGACTATGTGCATTATTGGACGTTCTATTTCTTCAAAAACTTTATCCAGATTATTTTCTTTTAATTTCTTAAAGATATACTCATAAGCAACATCAAAGGAATCAGCGCCTGCAAACATCAAAATGTCATCCAGTTGCGGATTTGATATTTCAGAATTAATGAGCCAAAGAGCGATGCTGGCTTCTTGGAGTTTTATTGAATCTATCTTTGGAGAAGACACATTCAAAAGAACATTCTTTTCTTGTGTCTTTTGACTTGAGAAGAAATTTTTCAAGCGCCCAAACAAACTTCTAAATTCAAACAAAGCAAAAACTTTTTCTATCTTTTTTAGATCTGCATTTTCCCAAAAAGTTTTTGAGGGTATTGAGAAATCTATCGGAGCATCAGTTCTAATCTTGGCCAAAGTTTTTGAAAACATTGCCTCTTCTTCATTATTTTTTAGTAATTCTATAACTCTTGGACTACAGCCCGCATCGGAAAATAATTCCGAATCTTTTTTTAATTTTTTGTAAATTTCTTCAATACTGCCAAAATTTTTAATCAAAATAGTTGCAGTTTTCTCTCCTATACCTTTGATGCCGATAATGTTGTCCGAAGCATCACCACGCAACCCTTTATAATCCGGCAAAAGATTCGGTTTGAATCCAAAACGGTTCACGATTGCATCCTCATCATATAAAATAGTATCGTTTATCCCTTTTTTGAGAGTATAAACCTGAACTTTCTTATCATCCACCAACTGCATTGCATCCATATCACCCGATGCAATAATAATTTTTAAGTTTTGATCTTTTTTATATTTTTCACATATCGTTCCCAGTACATCGTCAGCTTCAAAACCTTTGGCATCATAAATAGGAACATTGAAAGCCTCAAAAATAGCACGAGAATTCTTTAGCTGTACTATGAGAGCATCATCGGTTTTTGCTCGCCCAGCTTTGTAGGCATCATAAGCCTCGTGCCTAAATGTTTTCCCTGGTAGGTCATAACAGGCCACAATATAGTCTGGCTTCAAATCGGTAACTATTTTCATGAGCATGCTGGCGAGGCCGTACAATGCCCCTGTGGGCTCTCCCTTAGAAGACAGGAATTCAGGCAACGCATGATAAGCGCGGTGTATTATGGCGTGAGCGTCTAATAAAACAAGTGTTTTTGGTTTATTATTGGTAGTGGACATTATGCAAATTATACCACTTAAGCTATAATTTACTTATAATGTCAGATTTTGATGAAGAAAAACAAATAAAACAGTTGGAGGACTTGCGTAAAGAGGAGGAGGAAGTGCTAGTGGCAAGCTTGGCCGAATCAAAATACAGTCTTCCGTATGTCGACCTGTACCGCTTAGGCATAGACAACGAAGCGCTTCGCGCGATCGCTGAAGCAGACGCGAGAGAAATGAAGGTCGCCCCTTTCAAGCTTTTCGGAAAAAATATTTACATCGCAGTGCGCACGCCGAGCGAAGACTTGTTTAATACATTGAAAGAAGCGATGGAAAGAAAGAACCTGACTCCCACTTTTTACATGGTTTCGAGCGCCAGCTTGAACAAGGTCTGGGATAGATACAAAGAAATTTCTATGGCCGAGAGCTCTGCGATCGGCAGCGTGGATATTTCTCTTCCGGTCCTGCGAGAAATGGCAAAAAATATCCAACATATCCAAGACGTTGAAAAGCTGGTTATAGAAGCGCTCGAAGGAAACAAGACCCACAAGATCTCTCATTTGCTCGAGATAATTTTAGCTGGAGCGATCGCCATCAAAGCCTCCGACATTCATATCGAACCGGAAAAAGATCGCGCGCGACTGCGGCTGCGACTCGACGGAGTACTCCAGGACATACATTTCTTTGGTCTCGACGTTTATCGCTTGCTCAATTCCCGCATCAAGCTCCTCTCCGGTATGAAACTCACTTCCAAAATAGCGCAGGACGGGCGCTTCGGGATCATGGAAGAAAAAGAGGAGCTCAGCATCCGTACTTCCCTCATTCCCGGGGCTTACGGGGAATCCATAGTCATGCGTATTTTGGATCCCAAATCCATCCAGGTAAAACTTGAGGAAATAGGCATAGAACCTTTTCTCTTCTCCATCATCGAAAAAGAAATTTCTAAGCCAAATGGTATGATCTTGGTTACTGGTCCGACGGGTTCGGGTAAAACTACGACTCTTTATGCTTTTTTAAGTAAAATATATTCTCCAGAAATAAAAATAATAACCATCGAAGACCCGATCGAGTACCACTTGGCCGGCATAACCCAGACACAAACAAACGATGAGCGAGGCTATACCTTCGTGGAAGGCTTGCGGTCAGCGCTCCGCCAAGATCCAGATGTGGTGATGGTGGGAGAAATTCGCGACCGTGAAACCGCCGAAACAGCTGTACAATCGGCCCTTACTGGCCACATAGTCTTTTCTACTTTACACACCAACAATGCAGCTGGAGTCATCCCCCGCTTGATAGATCTTGGGGTAAACCCAAAGATTTTAGTTTCAGCATTGTCCCTCTCTATTGCCCAACGTCTAGTGCGAAAACTTTGTAAGTTCTGTAAAAAAGAAAATACTCCGACAGAACAAGAAAATAAAATCATAAATTTAGTTTTGAACAGCATGAAAGAAGAAGGGAAAGATTTTTCTAAATATGGAGTAGACCCTGCTGTGTGGTTCTCCGCCAAAGGCGGATCCGCCTCTGGCGGAAAGATTTTCTCTCCAGTTGGTTGCGATAAATGCAATAAAATAGGATACAGCGGACGAATAGGCATATTTGAAGCAATCAAAACTGATGAAGCCATAGAAAAAATAATTCCTGAAAATCCAAGCGAGCATGAAATCAAAAAAGTCGCCCGCAATCAAGGCATACTTTCTATGCGCCAAGATGGTATAGTAAAAGTTCTAAACGGTATCGCCTCACTCGCCGAAGTGCAAAGCGTAGTGGATTTGAGCGAGGAGTAAAAAATATACGGATATGGAAAGCCCAATAAAAGAAAAAACGCCTAGTAACGAGAGAGAGAATAAGGAAACAGCTCCTGATTTTTTAAAAATATTTAACGAGAAACTTGAGAGCATTGAGCCCGTGACAGGTGAAGATGCAAAAGGTTTAGCTAGTTGGTATGAAGACCCTGAGATTGTTGAAATTAGGAGAGAAGTACCAGCTGTATTTTTTAATCCAAATAACTTGGTAAATTTTGCCCCTCCAACTGATATCTATATTGAAAACCCTAGAAATATAAATATAAGATCAAATTATGTTCACGATGAAGTGAAAGATAAATTAGGTCAATTAATAAACAAATCTACTATGCCAAATCTTATTGCTGGATATCTTTTAGAAGATGGAAACGGAGTAAGATATCTTGTATTGGATGAAACGCGTGCTAAAGGGGTAAAGCAAAGAATGGAATATGACGAGGAAAAGAGTCTGGCTATGTTAGATGTATTAAATAAATATAAAATCTCGAAAGTTATAGAAAAATACTCTAAGACAGTGCGGGAGGGAGACACCACAAGGATTACTGGAACTTCTAGAGAAGTAATCGGAAAAAGTATGCTTGATAAAAGAAGAGAAGATATTGCTCTAATAAATTTAGCCCGTAAACATAAAATGACAAATAGCCAGTATTTAAGACTAAAAATCTTAGCTGATTCACTTTTTAAAGCAGGTAAACAAGTGAGTTTAGATGAAATTGCTGAATCAATCGTTAAAGACCCAGATAATGAAAATATTTCAGTTAAACATTTGCCTTTAGAATAAATAAAAACTAGACAAAAAACTCTGCACAGCATTAGCACGCGACCGCTTGTTAATGCTATAATGGATAAATGAAATCTAAAGGACCAAGAATCGGCAACCTGAAAAAGAAAATGCTTTTATTGTTGCTTGCCGGCTTGGCCTTAGGTTTAACTAGGTCTCCTAAAAAGCATTGGTGGATTTTAAAGCAAATTCCAAAAGAATTGGAAAAGGAAAACCGCCAAGCTTTACAAAGAGCTATCAATTCATTATATACTTCTCATTTAATAGAAGAGAAAGATAACAAAGATGGCACTACCACACTTGTTTTAAATGAGAATGGAAGAAAAAAAGCTTTAAGATTCAATATTAATAAAATAGAAATCAAAAAACCAGCAAGATGGGATGAGAAATGGAGGGTCGTTATGTTTGACATTCCCGAAAAATTAAAAAGATTACGAGATTCTTTACGTTTACATTTTCGAGAGATAGGCTTGATTGAATTTCAAAAATCAGTATTTGTGTATCCTTATCCCTGTGGTGAAGAAATTGAGTTTATTTTAGAACTTTATAACGCAAGAAAATATGTGCGCTTCATCTTAGCTGAAGAGGTGGATAATGAATTGCATCTGCAAAAGAAATTCAACTTGTGCTAAAACAGCAATAACACGCGGTCGCTTGTTATTGCTGTAAAGAGGCAGAAGTGCAAAGCGTGGTGGATTTGGGGGGAGTAATCTTAGGGACGGTGTGCATTGGCTTGCATACGTCTGAAGTATTCCTTAAAAGTTTCTCCATTATTTTCATCATATAATTTAACAATGTCATTTGAGTTCAGGTTATAAAACTCTTGAAAAAATCTTGCCGGTATTTCCTTTTTATGATCAAAATGGGTGTCCGAATTGATTTGATTTGTCCCAATAAGTTTTTCTTGATCATAGGTTCTTTCTTGCTGATAGACTTCTTCCATTACTTTTACGGTAATTCTATGCAAACCAACTAATTCAATTTGAGTCAATCTGATACCGCAAGAATATTCAATAAATTCTTTGGCCTCTTCAAAACTTTTTTGAACAAATTCTTTAGTATTTAGACTTTCAATCCAAGCTGTTCTTTTTGGATCACTATAATTTTCACTAATTCTAACAATATCCCCAGTTTTTACAGGAAGAGTGTACTCACCTGTATCCTTATCAAGATCTGCTCTTTTTGTAATTATTTCATATATGATTCTCCCAACTAAATCTGGATTTTTTAATACCCCACTGTCTCTGTCTTTCTGCGCGATCGCCCTTAATTCAGCGGGTCCTTCTGTTCTTATCTGTTCTCGAAGTTTAGTATCTACTGGTCCAGGATCAATTCCGATTACCAGAATACCATCATTTTCTGGATTCTTCACAAACTCTCCAAAAAATTCTTCAAGCTTTCTTTTAGAATCTGCATAAGGTCTGGCTGGTTCAGGTACTTTTCTAACATCAAATTTTGCATGCTGGGAAGTTAAATACACCAAGACACCTTTTGATTTTTTTAATTCATCTCTCAAACTTTTGGCTATTACAGTTGGCGCCTCATAGTTTATACGAAGAGTATGAGCATATCTTTCATCTTTCTCACTTAAATTTTCTTCTTTTGTTGGGACACCATGAACTCCGGCATTTAAAATTACAAAATCTATTCCACCGAGATCCTTCACAACCTTTTTTGAGAAATTTTCTGCTTGAGATAAGTCCGATAAATCAACTACTTCAGCTATAGAAAATGTTTCCTTTGCTATATCAACTTTTTCTTTTGTTCTGGCGCATATTGCAACTTTAGAATTCGAAAGTAAAAAATTCTCAGCAATACCATGTCCGATACCTTCAGTACCCCCGGTAATCATTACTTTTTGGGGACTTTCTAAAGAATTTGGTGTTTCTTTCATAAAGAATATTTTATATTATTTCTCCCCTAAACACACATACAGCCTCGCCACGAAGGATGATTTCTCCTTTTTCATTTTCTGATAGGTATAGATTTCCACCTGGGAATTCTAGTGTTATTTCCCCTTTATTTTCAAGGTTTTTTTGAAGAATCGCATACACAGCGCAGGCGCCTGTGCCACAGGCTAGAGTCGCTCCAGAGCCACGTTCCCAGACTTTTACTTTAAAATGATTGTCGGAAATCTTTTCCACTAATTCTACATTTATTTTGTTTGGGAAATGAGAATCGTTTTCTATTTTTGGACCAATTTCAGAAATATTTATATCAGAAACATTTTTCACAAACCCCACAGCATGCGGATTACCCATAGAAACAAAACTGAACGGAATATTTTCTAGAACGAGAGAACTTTTTGGAAAATCAGCATGAGAAAACACGGGAGCACCCATGTTCACAGAAAAAGTTCCTGCCTGCGTAGGCAGGCCATCTTTATTTATTATCACTTTCTTTATACCAGCCCTCGTATCTATAGAAAGCTCTTTTAAGTTAGATTTTGTTTGTTCTAAAAAGAATTTAGCTGTACATCTGACTCCATTACCACACATTTCTGCCACAGTGCCATCAGCATTGTAATAATTCATAAAACAATCTGCCTTGTTGGAAGATTCCAGAAGTATCAAGCCATCCGCACCTATACCAAAATGCCTATCGCACAAAAGTTTTATGTTTTCTGCTTTAACATCGTAATTGCCATCACGATTGTCTATCATAATAAAGTCGTTGCCGGTGCCGTGATATTTATAAAATTCCTTCATGGTTTAATATTATCATTAATCAGACTAAAATCTCTCTGGGCAAAGACCGGCTGTTGTAGTGTGAAGCCATTACATATCCATAAGCCCCTGCGTTTAGAATTGCCAAAATGTCTCCCACTTTTGGACTAGTTATCTTTCTATCTCTTCCAAACACATCCCCAGATTCACATATATTACCCACTATATCAGCTTTTATAACAAGACCTTTTGCTCTGCTAGTATTTATAATCTCATGATAAGACCCATACATAGTCGGGCGAATCAAATGGTTAAAACCAGTATTTACCCCAACAAAAGTACGTTTTGGATTATTTTTTATTTCAGTAACAGTACTCAATAGTACTCCTGATTCTGCGACCAGAAAACGACCCGGCTCTAATACCAAATCAAGTTTCTTTCCATATTTTTCACAGAAATTATTCATTCTTCTGGTCATTTCTGTGCCTAGAGTTTTCAAATCCAAATCTTTTTCTTTTGGTAAATAAGAAACTCCGAAACCACCACCAAAATCAAGTGACTCCAAATCAGGAAAATTGATAGCTGTCTCAAGTAATTTATCAAAAGCCTTAAGTAAAATATTTTTATCTAAAACATTAGAGCCAATATGCTGATGCAAGCTAGTAATTTTTAATTTATATTTTTCTGCTAGCTTTTTTGCATTATTTAAATGTTCTAATGGAATGCCAAATTTGCTCATAATCCCGCCAGTGATGACATGATCATGATGCCCCGCCCCAATCCCCTGATTTACCCGAATACCAATATCGTTATTTGGATTTAATTTTCCATAAAGTTCAATTTGGCTCAAAGAATCTAAGCTCACTTTTATTTTATTTTTTATTACGAAAGCCATTTCATCTTTACTTACAGAAGTGGAAGTGTAAATAATATCTTTGGGTTTGAAACCGGCTTTTAGAGCCAAAGTAACCTCGCCCTTACTTACTGTTTCTATTTTGGAACCTAATTTTTTAAAAAATTTCAAAATTAAAATATTTGTATTGGCCTTGCAGGCATAATGAATCTGCAATTTTGGATAAGCGATATTTTTTAGTAACTTTAAATACTGGCTCCTGATAGTTTCTGTTTCATACACATAAATGGGCGTTCCATGCTTCTTCGCCAAAGACTGAGTAGAGAATTTTCCTAAAAAAAGTTTATTATTTTTTATTTTCATAATTAGCTGAACTTTTATTTTAGCTATATTTTATAAGGCCTTTTTTAACTAACAATTCAGCGTTTAATATGCTTCCACCAGCTGCTCCTCGAATAGTGTTGTGCGACAGAGCAACACATTTCCAACTAAAAACAGAATCCTCCCGAATGCGACCGACACTGATTCCCATACCGCCATGTAAATCTCTATCAAGTTTGGTCTGTGGCCTATTTTCTTCTTCAAAATAAGTTAAAAAGGGTTTAGGAGCGGATGGTAAATCTAATACATCTAGAGGATTTTTAAATTCTTTTAAAGCTTTAATTAATTTTTCTTTTGATACTTTTTTACCAAATTGTATGTTGATCGTAGCCATGTGACCATCAGAAACAGGAACTCTGATGCAATTGGCTGAAATTTGTAATTTTTTTTCTAAAATAAATTTGTTTTTCTTTTTTTTATTTATATTGGCGAAAATTTTAGAAGGTTCTTTTTCGGATTTCTCTTCTTCCCCGCCAATATAAGGTATGACATTGTCTACCATCTCTGGCCAAGTTCCAAAAGTCTTACCTGCACCAGAAATCGCCTGATAAGTTGAGACGATTATTTTTTGTGGGTTAAAATCCTTCCAAGCATGCAGTAATGGAACATAGGATTGAATCGAGCAATTTGGTTTTGTAATAATAAATCCGGTTGTCCAGCCACGATTCTTTTTTTGTATAGGAATAATATCTAGATGCTGTGGATTAATTTCAGGCATAATCATGGGCACATCCTCTGTCCATCTGTGAGCCGAATTATTAGAAACAACTGGCAAACCCTTTTCTGCATAAGCCTCCTCAATTTTTTTAATAAAATCTTTCTGTTCTCCTTTGGCATCTATAGCACAAAAAACAAAATTGCATTTTTTTGCAATGACATCTATATCATCTTCAACAGAATATATAGTGAGAGATCCTAATTTTTTCCCTGCCGACTTTCTAGAAGCCGCAACAACAGTTACTTCAAACCAAGGATGATTTTTTAACAGAGACATCAACCGTTGTCCAACCATTCCAGTAGCTCCCAATATCCCAACTTTGATTTTTTTATTCATTTTCTTCATTATCTTTTTCCATTGCTTATTTTTGTGCCACTCCCCGTCGGATTAAACGTGTTCTTGACATATATGGGTATATTTTTCAACACCGCAGGCCGTATAGTTTTAGGATGAATAACTTTCGCGCCATTGTATGCCATTTCTTCCGCTTTTTCGTAAGTTATTTCTGGAATAAGGAGCGCATCTTTTATCTTTTTAGGATCTTCTGTCATAATGCCATCGACATCAGTCCATATCTCGATCACAGATGCATCGAGAGCAGCACCCACCAGAGAAGCTGTGTAATCAGAACCACCACGACTCAAGGTGGTAGTTTTTCCGTCTGATGTAGAACCAATAAATCCGCCCATAATAGAGAGAGTTTTACCTTTAAAGCAATCCGACGTAAGTTTGTAAGATTTTTCCAAGTCCACATTTGCACTGCCGAAATTGTCATCGGTTTTGATAATATCCCTAGAATCCACAAATTCACATGAGATCCCTCGGCTTTTTATTCCTTCCCCGATGAGATAAGACGACAGTTGTTCCCCAAAACTCATCACAGCATCTAGGTTCGAAAGAGAAAGCTCTTTTGCTGAAAAAATTTTTTTGGCCAACTCTCCTAGCTCTTTATATTTTTTGCTTATTTCCTTTAATGCTTTTTCTTGGCTTGCCCCGCAATTTGGCGGGGTGGGGCGTGGGTTTTTCTCATCTATCAATTCTTTGATGGCTTGATCGTGCCTTCCACAAATAGCCTTGAAAATTATTTCATATTTAGAATCACCTTTCGAGGCGAGATCAGCGAGCTTAATAAGGTCATCGGTGATCCCGCCTAGCGCAGACACGACCACCACGATATCGTCACCTTTCTTTTTTGCCTCCCAAACAATATCTATGGCTTTGTTGATGTTGGAAGCATGCGCCACCGACGTGCCTCCAAATTTCATTACTTTGGTCATGGTTTAAAATTTTTTTCTATGCTTTTCATAGCCCTTTTTACATTCTTTTTGTCTCCAAATGCGCTCAAACGAATATAACCTTCCCCTTTCAGCCCGAATCCGGAGCCGGGAGTCACTACCACATGCGCCTCTCTTAACAATTTATCAAAAAATTCCCAAGAGGTGAGACTGGGCGGTATGCGGACCCAGACGTACGGAGCATTCTCCCCGCCAAAAACTTTGAAGCCTAAGTTGGAAAAAGTCTGTTTGATCAGGGTTGCGTTTCCCATATAGTAAGCGATCAATTTTTGACTTTCCTTTTGGCCTTTCGTTGATAGTGCCGCCAAGGCTCCATCTTGAGCTATGTTAGATGCTCCGTTGAACATAGTGCTTTGACGCCTCGCCCACAGACTGATCACCTTACCCGGTTCCACTCCTTCGACAACCAAATCTTCCGGCACTACCGTCCACCCAAGACGCACGCCGGTAAATCCCGCCCACTTGGAAAAACTGTTTATCTCGATAGCGCATTTTTTTGCCCCCTCGATCTCGTAAATGCTCTTTGGCAAAGATTCATCTTTGATATATTCGGCATAAGCGGCGTCAAAAATTATCACGGCCTTGCGGTTAAGAGCATAATCAACAAAAGCCGCGAGCTCATTCTTTGTAGCTACCGATCCGGTCGGATTATTCGGGCTACAAATATAGATCAGGTCCACTTTTACTTCGGGAGGTGGAGGCATAAAATCATTTTCTTCATTGCCTTCCATATACACCAAGCCTTCGTATCTGCCATTTTTAAGCTCTCCGGTCCTGCCAGCGATAACATTGCTATCGAGATAGACCGGATAGACCGGGTCCATGATCGCCGCGATATTGTCTTGTCCAAAAATCGACTGGATATTGGCCGAGTCTGACTTGGCACCATCGCTTACAAAAATCTCTTCCGGACGGAGATCAATTTTCCTTTTTTTATAAAAATCCACCAGGGCGTTTCGAAGTTCTATCTTACCTTGCGGATGTCCGTAGCCGGTGTATGTCTTTTTCTTGCGAAGCTTCTTTACCCCCGCCGACAATCCACTGATCACCGCCTTTGATAGAGGCTCGGTCGTATCGCCGATGCCGAGCCGCATGAGCTCTACTCCTTTATTTTTTTCCAAAAAATCTTTCGTTCGTTTGGCTATTTCCAAAAACAAATATGACCCTTGCAATTTGTTGTAATTTTTGTTGATAGTGGCCATTTTTTTCTTAAATTTAGAGAAGTCCCGCTCCTTGCAAAGCTTTTTCAACCTGGGCTCTGTTTTTTTCTTCAAGGCTAGTAAGCGGTAACCTCAAGCTATTTTCGACGAGCCCCATCATGGACATTGCTGCCTTGACGGGAATAGGGTTCGATTCGATGAAATTAATATTCATGAGGGGAAGAAGTAGGTAGTGTAGCTTGGCCGCCCCCTTCCAATCTCCGCTTAGGGCCAGATGAACCATGTCGGAAAATAACTTTGGGGCTTCGTTCGCAACTACCGAGATACAGCCTCGCCCGCCGACAGCCATGAGGGGTAGAGTGAGAGAATCATCTCCGGACAATACGGAGAAATTCTCAAGTTCCTTTGAGCCGTTTTGGGACACTTCACTTATGATCTCCATCATCTGCGGAAGAGAACCAGAAGCTTCTTTGACTGCCACGACTGCCGGAACTTCGCGGGCTATCCGCACGATGACTTGAGGCGAGACATTGGACCCTGTTCTACCAGGCACGTTGTAAATTATGATGGGTAAATCCACCGCTTTGGAAATTGCTTGGTAGTGGAGAACGAGGCCGGTTGGAGTTGGCTTATTGTAATAAGGGGTGACATGAAGGAGGGCGTCTGCTCCGGCATCTTTCGCCAGCTTAGAAAAATGAATTGCTTTTTTAGTGTCATTCGAACCCGCTCCGGCGACCACTGGGACCTTCCCTGAAACTTTTTTCACTACCCTTCTTACAATCTCTGCGTATTCTTCCTCATTCAATGTCGCCGCTTCTCCAGTCGAACCAGCCACCACTATCCCATCCACTCCTCCCGCGAGCTGATATTCCACAATTCTGTCGAGCGCTTCGAGGTCGAGATCCCCATTCTTTTTGAATGGAGTGACTATGGCGGGGATGGAACCAAAAAAATTTATTTTTCGCATATATTTATCGTCTTATGAGCTGAATAGGTCTTCAAAAGAATGAACGCCTTTCTTGTTTTTAATAAATTCTGCTGCGACAAGCGCACCTTTGGCGAATCCTGTTCTGTTGTAGGCTTGGTGAGAAAGGGTTATACCGTCAGCAGGACTATCAAACACAACTTCATGAAAGCCTGGATTACTCCCAGCTCTTATAGAATTGAAATTAAGCCCTTTGATAAGACTGGCAATTTTTAAAGCAGTTCCAGAAGGACTGTCTAATTTCGCCTTATGGTGAATTTCTAATCCGTAAACATCATATTCTGGCAATTTTGCAAAAAGTTTCGCGGTAAAATCAATTATTTTGAAATAAATGTTTACACCAACAGAAAAATTTGGGCTATACAACAAACCAATTTTGTATTTATCTACTATTTTTTTTACTTTCTCTGTGTCGCCATACCAACCAGTTGTCCCGATAACAATATTCTTGCCAAGCTTTGCGACTTCTTCGATGTTTTTTAAAACTACATCTTTGGATGTAAAGTCTATCGCCACATCAGCTTCACTGATCCCCTTGATATCTATCGCATCGGTAATTTTTCTATAACTAATAGAGACCACTTCGAAATTTTCTGAGTCGCGACAAAGAGCATCGATCTCCTGCCCCATCTTGCCGTAACCTATCAGAGCTATTTTTATTTTGTTTGTTTTTTTTATCATTCTGATCTTATTATACTACGCCCCGACAATATCTTTAATCCCTTTATGAATGAGCCCATTGCTTGCAATAACACCCACTGTTTCCGGACGCAAAGCACCACCTTTGAAATCAGTGAACTTTCCTCCCGCTTCTTCCACTAGAAGTTTTCCGGCAAACTCTGGAAAGGTATCTTCATTGAACGAAATAGCCACATCTGCTCGGCCGCAGGCAATATATGCATAATGTACCGCGAGAGATCCTACGATCCGGATCGTGTTGCCACTTTCCGACATAATTTTGATTATTTTCAGCGCTTTTTTTCGATATGTTCTCGGCGGAGTGAAATATGGACCGATCAGAAAGAAAAGATTTTCTTTTCGTTTGGAAACACGGACTCTTTTATTGTTTAAAAACGCGCCTTTACCTTTTTCAGCCGTGAATAATTCCTTGTTGGTTGGATCATATATGACTGCAAATTTTATTCTTCCTTTATGAAGATGGCTCAACACTATGGAATAGTGGGGCATCCCTCGGAGAAAATTAGTCGTGTTGCTAATCGAATCTATGATCCAAACGTTGTCGTTTTTTATAAAAATACTGTGCAGTTCTTCAGCGTACACCGAATGCTTACCTGGAAAAGTGCTTATCATCTCCGCGAGCTCTGTTTCTATCTCTATTTCTTTTTGGGTCAGCCACTGCTTGCTTTTTCCTATATCGGGAACACGGCCAGAAATCACCGGAAGGGAATCACCGAGTTCGATTATCTTATTGATGATCTTTTGATACATTACATTAGAGAGAGTAACAGAATAAACCTTATTTATCAACACCATGGTTAACATGGTTCGCTTTTTATTCTGAAATAAAAAAACATTAATCTCTAAACAATCCTTTTGAAGCTGGGCTCCAAGAGTAACAAATTATTAGAGGATAGACCCAGTAAAAATAAATTCTTGCCAGAACGTCCTATGCAAATTCGTATAACCTTTTGGCTGATTGCTTAGAGATTAATGTCTTCTTTGTCCCGCCCCAGGCGGAGAGTTAAAAACCTCTTACTTGTATTATACTATTATCAAAATCGCATCGGATGCTATAATGTGTATAGCTGTGTTGATACCATGTTGATAACCTTAATACTTTTTTAGTATAGCATATTATTAAATCAATGTCAAGCCCAAAAACAAAAGACCCCAATTCTAAAGAGGTAAGCAAGAATGAGGATGTCGTCCTCGATCAGACTCTGCGCCCTACCCGCTGGGATGAATATATCGGCCAAAAACACATAAAAGACAACGTAAAAATCCTACTGAAAGCGGCGGAAGAACGCGGGCACATACCTGAACATATCCTATTTTATGGACCTCCCGGGCTAGGCAAGACCACACTCGCCCACCTCATCGCCAAGGAGACTGGCAGACAAATGAAAATAACTTCTGGACCCGCGATTGAAAAAGTGGGTGATCTGGCTTCCATACTTACAAACCTTGCTTCGGGTGATATTCTTTTCATAGATGAAATCCACAGATTAAATAAAATGGTTGAGGAAATACTCTATCCGGCCATGGAGTCTGGTGTCCTAGACATCATTATTGGTAAAGGCCCATCGGCCCGCACTATCCAGCTTGATCTTCCGCCTTTTACACTCATTGCAGCAACCACCCGTGTCGCTCTTATCTCCTCCCCCCTTCGTTCCAGATTCTCTGGTGGAGTTTTTAGATTGGAATTTTATTCAAATGAAGAAATTGGAAAAATTGTGGAGAGGTCAAGTAAGCTTTTAAATATTACCCTCGAAGAAGATGCCTTAAAAGAAATTGCCAAAAGAAGTAGATTCACTCCTCGCACGGCAAATTATTTTTTGAAAAGAGCGCGCGACTTTGCTCAAGTGAACAAAAAAAGCGAAAAGCAAAATCTGGATCAAAAAATAGTAAAGGATGCCCTCAACATGCTTGCCGTAGACAACATAGGGCTCAATTCCTCTGATAGAAAATTCTTGGAAATATTGATTGAGAAATTTAATGGCGGACCAGTAGGACTCAAAACCATGGCGGCGGCCCTCTCGGAAGAAGAAGCAACAATAGAAGAAGTGGTAGAGCCATATTTAATTCAGCTCGGGCTTTTGGAACGCACTGCTCGAGGGAGAGTTGCTACAAAAAAAGCGTATGAACATCTTGGGTTTGATTTGAAAGAAAATCAGAAAAAATTATTATGACCCATTCGAAAAACTCAGGGTCATGGTGATATAATAGAACCATGAAAATTTTGGGAATCGATCCGGGGTTTGAGAGGTTGGGTGTTGCAATATTAGAAAAAGATAATGGCGGCAAAAAACCCTTCGACCACGCTCAGGGCAGGGAGCATGTGATTTTTTCAGAATGTTTCAAGACTTCTGCTAAATTAGAATTTTCGGAACGGCTAAAACTAATCGGTGAAGAAGTGAGAAATATAATAAAAAAATACAAGCCGGAAGTTTTAGCTATTGAAACTTTATTTTTAAATACCAACCAAAAAACGGTGATGCGCGTCGCCGAAGCGCGCGGAGTAGTAGTTTATGAGGCATCTTTGGCGGGGCTTAAAATTTTTGAGGCGACTCCTTTGCAAATAAAAGTGGCGACGACCGGTTATGGTAGATCAGACAAAACACAAATAAATAAAATGGTGAAAATTCTGGTAGAAGTAGACGACTCGAAGAAATCCGACGACGAGCTAGACGCCATTGCCATCGCGCTGACCGCCTTTGCACACATACGTTCTTAGACTTATCCACATTTTAAGTCTTTTCCCTATTGCCAAGCTTTTTATATTTTGATACAAAGTAGGAAATTACAAATTAAATTTCCGCCAAAGGCGGATCAGCCTCTGGCTGAAAATAAAAAACATATGAGTTACGAAGAAGAGGAAGAAGTAGAAGATGGTTTCAAAATTGGCGCCGATGAAGATGAGCTGGGTGAACCGTTGGATGCGCCAGAAGGCATAACCGATTTTGGATTAGATGAGGAAGACCCAGACAAAGATAGATAGTTAAAAAATAAAAACACCCCTAATTTATCTTTGGGGTGTTTTTATTTTGCTGTGATTTTTATAAATCTCTTTTTCCCTATTTTGAGTGTCAGGTTTCCGTCAATTTTAAGATTTTGATCAGCAATTGTTTCATTTTTCTCCAAGTCATGCACCCCATTCCCCTCGCATAACCTGCGCCACTCTCCTTTTGAAGATAAAATCTTATTTTTTACCAAAACTTCGCTCACCAATTCACCTTCTTGGCCCTTGATTTCTTCCATCTCTACTGGAATCTCCTTTTTCTGGAAGGTGTTAATAAAATTCTCTTCTGCTTCCCTTGCGGCTTGTTCTCCCTGACAAATTTTTACGACCTCGTGGGCAAGTTTCATTTTCTGATCACGCGGGCTGTCTATTTGAAGAGTGTTCAAATCCCATCCAGTAAATATTTCAAAACCTGAAGCGATCATGCTGTCAGGCCAGCTCATTATCTTACCAAAAATGTTGTTGGCAGAATCATTCAAGGTAATCATATTCCCTTCAGTTTTTCCCATTTTTTTGCCGGTTGGGTCAACAAGTAATTTAGTAGTCAGGACAAACATTTCTTTATGTTTTTTTCTTCTCATCAAGTCACGACCAGCTAGCATGTTGAACATTTGGTCATTGCCCCCGATCTGCAGATCAACATCCATAGTCACAGCATCATATGCTTGAAAAATTGGGTATAGAAATTCATGAACATGCACTTCCCGACCGGTGTTAAGTCTTTCTTGAAACATACTTCGACTAAGCAGGTTGGAAACTGTAAAGTTGGAGGCTAATTCCAACATGTCTTCTGGAGAAAGCTTGTTAGTCCACTTGGCATTATGAACAAAGTTCATATTTAATTTCTTTAAATCCAAAATTTTACTAATCTGCTTTTTGTATCCCTTGGCATTCTCTACGACCTGCTTATGAGTAAGCGGTTTTCGGGTTGTTTGTTTGTCGGTGGGATCTCCTATTTGCGCTGTAAAATCACCAATAAGAATAACAACTTCATGACCAAGGTCTTGGAATTTTTTTAATTTGAGAAATTGAACCAAGTGTCCAAGATGTAAAATTCCACCTGTCGGGTCAATCCCAAGATAGAGTTTGATTTTTCGCCCGGACATCAAAACCTTCTTGAGAGCTTCCTTGTTGGGGTAGACGTTCTCCACCCCTCGAGTTAAAAGCTCGTCTATTTTCTTCTCATCGGTAATAACTTTCATAATCCCGATTCTAGCATATTGTGATAAATTTATAAAATTCATTTTCATAACATAAAAACAAAAAACCGCCTTGCGGGGCGGTCTTTTGTGCTTTAAAAGTTAAATTAATTAGCAAAAAGAAGACCGTCCCGTTTGGCGGTAATAATAGTTAACAGAAAATTTGATTAAAAGACTCATACTTGTATGATATCAAATAGTGTAATTTTGTCAAATGATATTCAAGATACCAATTAAAACTTACAAAGTTTTAATATATAAAAAGGGAAAAGCCAGCAACGTGTTGTGCTGGCCCTCTTGGTACTATCTATTTTAATTGATTAGGAATTTCGCCTGTTACTCGGTTGACGAGCGGTTAGGCTTTAACAATAGGGACAGGACCCAGCATAAGGCAACGCTCCACAAGAGAATTTTTGCTAACTTCCTGTAAGGCTTCCCGTTGCGCAATAACTTGATCCTTCCGACATTCGTAAAGAAAGATGTGGTCATATTTGGCCGCACCGACGAAAACCTGGGTGTCATAAAGCATGTTAATCCCCCTTTTGCCAAAACTGTTCATAACACTTCCCTTTGCGTTGGGTTTGTGGAAAAGCCTGCAAGCTAAAACAATCATGTTGTTTTCCCGAAGCCCTGCAATGCGCTTTCTCGACCTCGGCCCCCACAAATGGAAAATTGTCGTCGCGGGATTGTCTTCCAAAGCCTCATATCCGGGTACAACTCTCAACTCTTTGAAAGTTTCCACGGCTTCGCGTGGACCAAGAACTGCAGTCTTGGTATATCTCGGATCACGAGCAACATATTCCGCGGCTTTGCCGTTACTGTTGCATTCGATAGGTCGCCAGCCATGTGCCCGGATATTATTTCTGCACGCCCCGAGAGATTTTGGATGCGCACATACTTCCTGGATCTCTTGAAATTCTGTCCCCTTTTTTACCATGAGAGTGAAGCGAACTCTCTTTTCAAGAGCAGCGATAAGTGCAACTGGACACCGTCCGGAATTGTCATAATGGTCGAGTAGGGCCACCACTTTTCTGAAAGGTGCCTCGTACACTCCTTCAGCTTCCGTATTCATCGCCACCACCCCCAACCCACCATCTTTGATGACGCTTGGCAAAACATCCTCATTTCGATCGACCAACAAAAAACTGGATCGATCGTTAGTCTGAAGGAAGTGATCATCGAATATTCTACCGAAATCCTTACGAGCCAAATCCGAGAAATTGGCCCCGAGAGGACCTAGTAACGTGATTTTCATGGTTGTTAAACTCCTGAAACTTTGTTTTCCTGTTGTAAAAGAACGAGCTCCAGCGGAGCTCGGACATTCCGTTACTCCAGGGTTTATTTACCTAACCTAACCACAAAAGTAGAAAAAAATCAATACCCTCATAATATCTCAATACCCCTGAATAACTTCAGGATTTGGACTAAAAATACAGCAGAAAAATATAATTTTAGTGATTTCTCTGCTATAATTACTAATGAGTGAGCAATAATTAAGTGTACTTAGATTATTGCGAACGAAAGACGTAATTATATTGTATCAAGTTGTATAATTCGAACAATGAAAGAAATATACAAAAAAATAAGAAACAGCAAGATGGCAAAGAATCTCGACAAATTTGAGGCCACTATTTTCGCTGTAGTTATGAGATTTTATAGGAAAAAAGGATTTTTGAAGAATCTGATGCTTTTTACCGCTGGCGTCTTTATTGTCATGGTAAGTGTGGTCACCATCTGGCTTTCTTCCTTAAAAATACCGGATTTCAATTCCTTTAACGAAAGAAGGATCGAAAACTCGGTAAAAATATATGACCGGACCGGGGAAATACTCCTCTATGATATGCATCGCGAAACAAAGCGAACGGATATTCCTTACGAAGATATGGGAGTGAACATCATGAACGCGACAGTGGCCATCGAAGACTCAGAATTTTACAATCATGGCGGAATCAGGATCACTTCGATCATCCGGGCTACGATATGGGCCAAACTGACCGGCAAAAGAGTTACCGGCGGATCCACCATCACCCAGCAATTGATAAAAAACACCTTACTTACCCAAAAGGTGACCATATCTCGCAAAATAAAGGAATGGGTCCTAGCCATAAAATTAGAAAACACCATGCCGAAAGAAAAAATTCTGGAGCACTATCTGAACGAAGCCCCTTATGGAGGAACCATCTATGGGGTAGAAGAAGCCAGCAAAACTTATTTCAATAAAAGGGCCCTCGACATCACACTAGCTGAAGCCGCTTATCTCGCGGCTATCCCGCAATCTCCGACCGTCTTGTCTCCTTACGGAAAAAATAAGGAAAAATTGGAAGCCAGGAAAAATCTGGTGCTCTCACGCATGCTGGAGCTTGGCTTTATAACCAAGGCGGAATACGACAGTGCAAAAAAGGAGGTTGTGGCTTTTTCTCCGCAGTCTGCGAGCGGGATCAAGGCGTCCCACTTTGTTTTCTTTATAAAGAACTATCTAGAAGAAAAATATGGGAGAGAGATGGTGGAAAGGGGTGGATTGAAGATCATCACCACGCTCGATTATGAGTTGCAAGAAAAGGGGGAACTGATCGTGAAGGAGGGTGCTCTTAAAAATGAGAAAGATTGGAACGGAGGAAATGCTTCATTGGTTGCAATCGACCCGAAAACCGGGCAGATCCTCACCATGATTGGTTCTCGAGACTATTTCGATAAAGAAATAGATGGAAATTTCAACGTGGCTACCGCGGCCAGGCAGCCAGGTTCATCTTTTAAGCCCTTCATTTACGCCACAGCCTTCAACAAGGGCTTTACTCCGAGCACAGTGCTCTTTGACCTGCCTACCGAATTTCAAACCACTTGCAACGCCTACGGCAGGGCCCTTCCAGGACGCAATCAGAAGGATTGCTATATGCCGGACAATTACGATGGAAAATCCCGCGGGCCGATGACTCTCCGTGACGCGCTCGCGCAATCGATCAACGTGATAGCAGTAAAGCTTTTCTATTTGGCCGGTCTGCCCTCGTCACTCAAGACAGCCGAAGACATGGGTATCAGCACTTTGGGCGATATCGGACGTTATGGACTTACACTGGTCATCGGAGGCGGAGAAGTTTCTCTCCTCGACATGACTTCCGCTTACGGAGTTTTTGCGAACGATGGAATGAGAAACCCTTATACTGGAATTTTAAGAATTGAAAACTTGAACGGGGATATATTAGAAGAGTTCAAGCCCAATACCCAACAAGTTATTCCCAAGAACACTGCCTTGACCATTTCCGACATAATGTCAGACGAAAAATCTCGCATCCCGACCTTCGGGGCGCGCTCTGCTCTTCTTATCCCTGGGCACGAGGTCGCCGTAAAGACCGGAACCACCAACAGTAACAAAGATGCGTGGACCATCGGTTACACGCCTTCTATCGTTGTCGGAGTTTGGGCGGGCAACAACGACAACGAGCCAATGAAAAAAGGAGGTGTGGCTGTCGCCGGACCGATTTGGAATAAATTTATAAGCACCGCTCTCGAAAATTTGCCAGACGAAAGGTTTGAAGAACCAAATCTCGATGTTGATCCAGAAATAGTAAAGCCGGCGCTCCGGGGAAGCTGGATGGGAAACGAAAGTTTTTTCATAGATAGAATTTCTGGAAAACTAGCTACGGAATACACCCCGAAAGAAACTTTGGAGGAAAAAGTGATAACCAATGTCCACTCCATCCTTTACTGGGTGGATAGAAACGATATTTTAGGAGCTCCACCAGAAAACCCGAGTAGTAATCCACAATTTGAACACTGGGAAATTCCAATCCAAAACTGGTGGGCTCAAAACAAAGGACGATTCCAAATCACGACTGCTTCTGATAAACCAAGGATGGAAGATGATATACACACTGGTGAGCTAAAGACCATCATTACCATCATTGAGCCTAATAGTAAAACCACCTACCAGCCCAACCGAACAATAAATGTAAAAGTGGGTACTTCTACGAAGTATCCGATTATTAGGATGGATGTTTTCGTAAACAACACATACTTAGGGACTTCAGATTCCGCCACCGGTTTTTCTTTTATTCCGAGAGATATAGAAGACTTGCAAAAAGAGAATGAACTCAAAGTAATCGCTCACGATAGTGTTTATAACACCGGCGAAGCTACTCTAGTATTCAAAATTGAAGAGTAAAAACCTACCTATTCATAGGCATAATGAGATATAGGAAAGATGGATCTGAAACAGGAGATATTACTAGCGGGCTAGAAGCTCCAGAGAATTTAATAGACAAACTGTCGGTAGTGATGGATTGGAAACAGTCTAGAAAATATTTATAGTTAAACCCTAATTCTATATTCTCTCCTGAGAGGGTCGCATCTAAGTATGTCTTATTCTCTCCGATGTCATTATTCATCGAAGAAATTTCGAAAACTTTTTCTTTGGCTGATATCCTTAAATTAACTTGGTTGAATTTATCAGAAAAGATGTTGGATATCTTGAGAGCGTTTAATAGGTCTTGTTTTAAGACTATAGCGTTAGTACTTGAGGTTTTTGGAATAATCTGACGGTAATCTGGGAAAACTCCATCAATCACCCTAGAGGTAAGATAAACGCTATCGGTAGAAAAAGATATTTGATTCTTATTAAAATGAACTTCAATAATGGAAGATGATTCTCCAAAAACTCTCAGTATTTCAGCAATATTTTTATATGGAACAAGAATCCCACTTATCTCTGGAATCCCTTTTATTTTTATTTTTTTCTCTGCCAATCTAAAAGAATCCGTAGAAACGAAAATTAGATTTTCTTCATGTGTATATATAAAAACGCTTGCTATCTCGGGTTTCACATCTGAAATAGCTCCACTATAATAAACTGATTTTATACCATCTATTAGTTTTTTAGACTCTATCTCGAAGCTAGTTCCAGTAACTCTGGGTATTGTGGGAAAATCGTCAGGTGGTTGTCCTTTTAGCTTTATTTTGTTTTTTTTGGTCTGGATAGATAAATTACCATCTGTGCTTTCCAGGAAAACATTTTCGTTTTGGAAAATATTAGAAAATACACCATTCAAGACTGATCCAGATATAGCTACAATTCCTTCTTTTTCTATTTTGGTAGGAATTTCAACTTCTATTCCTAAGCTTAAATTTGTAGATCTTAATTTTAAAGATTTACCAGAAGCAACTAGGAGAATTGAATTTAAAATAGGCAGGGTAAGATTTTTACCAGTTATTCTTTCTACTTGAGAAACTTTATTCCGGAGTTCTTCTATTTTACATTCTAATTTCATGTATTTATTTTCTTTATTTAATTTATTAATACTATTAGGTAACTGGATAAGTGGATAACTATTTTTTACTTATAATTTACAATATTGTTATGTTTATTTTATTTTTAATTTAAGTCTAATAACTTTTAATTACTTAAACATAATTCGTATTTGTTCTAATTCTTGTAAAAGTTGTGGGTCGTTTTTTAGATCGTTTTTAATCTTTAAACAAGAATGAATCACAGTAGTGTGATCTTTTCCCCCAAGCTTTTGACCAATAAGAGGGTATGATACATTAAAATCCTCTCGAAGGAGATACATTACTACTTGTCTTGCCTTTACAATTTCTTTTTTTCTAGTTTTTTCATAGACAGAGACTTCTTCTAATTTATAATATTCGCTTACTATTTTTACCACATCTTTTATAGCGATATTCTTCTTTGGCTTCATGTTATTCTTTAGAAGACTTTTCACCTCTAATAGAGTTAAAGCCTTATTTTTCAAGCGATATTGGCAAACGATGATGTTTAAACTACCTTCAAGCTCTCGGATATTACCATCTACAGAAAGAGCGACGTAATCCAAAATCTCAGGATCTAGATCTATATCAAGCTCTCGTACTTTTACCTTCAGAATAGCCAAGCGGGATTCATAATCCGGGGGCGAGATGTCCACTATCATCCCGGCGGCAAAGCGAGATTTGAGGCGATCTGCTAATTCAGGGATGTAATTTGGGTGCTTATCAGAGGAAAAAATTATCTGTTTGCTATTTTCATGGAAGGTGTTGAATGTGTGAAAGAGCTCTTCCTGTATCTTTTCCATTTTTCCGATGAACTGGATGTCATCTATGATGAGCAGGTCATATTTACGATACTTCTCTTTAAAAGAATTTGCCTTATTACTCTGAAGAGAATTTATAAAATCAGTGGCGAATTTCTCCAAGGTCATGTAATGAACTTTTTTGTTCGGGTATTTGTCTTTGATTGTGTTCCCTACTGCTTGGATCAGGTGAGTTTTCCCGAGGCCGGTGCCTCCATAGATGAAAAATGGATTGTATTTGGTGCCCGGACTGTCTATGATGGCGAGAGAGGCGGCATACGCAAGTTCATTGAAAGATCCTACAATGAAAGAATTGAAGTGATAACGAGGATTTAAGTTATCATCTGGATTTACGTACAGATCTTTTAAGGGCAGTTCTTTATTTGCATAGCTTTTATTTATTTCCCCCGTCGGAACAGGTTCCGGCTTGGAAGATTCTATCTTAGTTATCAGGTATTCTACGGCGCGCATGTTCTCATAGGCGTCGGCAACTGTCTTGGTGATGAGTTTGTGGTATTTATTTATCAGCCAATCGCGCACAAATTCGTTCGGCACGCCGATATAAATAATGCCGGTATCCTCTTTTACAATGGATGTGTTCTTGAACCAGGTGCTAAAATTTGCCCTTGAGATGCCAGTCTCGATTTCGGTCAGGCAGTCTTTCCAAAGTTGTTTTGTATTCATGAATTTAATTCTTTAAGTATTTTTTACTTATGACTTTATGAACTTTAAACTTTCAACTACTCTATACTATACTATTTAGAAAATGTTGCATACTTGTAAAAAGTTACTAAAGTTGTTGATAATGTGTGGATAAAAAAATAGGCACTAGCTGTTAGGTGCTAGGCTCTAGCAAAAAAATAAGATTCTAATGCTAATGACTAAGGCCTAGTTGCCTAAAGCCCAGTTTTGTTATAGTATTGGAAATATGTCATTTACATACAAACCCAAAAAGAGAAAAAGAGCCCGAAGTCATGGGTTTCTAGTCAGGTCTAGGGTCAAGACCGGCAAAGCTGTTTTGAAAAGAAGGCGTCAGAAAGGTAGGAAAAAGCTATCCGTATAATTTTTTGGCATGCTCCCAAAAAAGAACAGGGTAACCACCAAGGAAGTTGAAAAGATCTTCAAAGTCTGCCCGCCGAATGGGGAAGAAGGCAAGTTTGTCGTTTCCCCCAACTTGACCTTTAAATATTTTAAAAACGACGATCGAGAAAAGAAAATTTCCTTTCTGGCTCCGAAAAACGTAGCTAAACTGGCCGTCCAGAGGAATTTTCTCAGAAGACGTGGATATTTAGCCCTACAAAAAACTATAGACCAGTTCCCTGCCGGGGTCAGAGGGGTTTTTATCTTCAAAAGATATCAAGATGATGTTTTGGTGCTTGAAAATGAGATTAAGAACACACTTAGTAAAATTAATTAATTTTTACCAGAAACATATTTCGGTCTTTACCAGACCGAGATGTGTTTTTTATCCGACTTGCTCCGAATATACTAAGCAAGCAATTGGTAAATACGGAGTCCTCAAAGGAATTTGCTTAGGTTTTTTGCGCATCCTCCGCTGCCACCCATGGCAGAAAAACCACCTCGATCCCCTAGTTTGATTTTTAATTATTTTCATATAGAATGAGATAATGCTTATAAATATATGGGATACGGTCCTATACCAGCCATTACTGAACGCCTTGGCTTTTTTGGTGTCAGTCATTCCAGGCGGGGATGTCGGTCTGGCAGTAATAATTCTGACTCTTTTGGTTAAAATCTTGTTGTTTCCCTTATCTCAAAAGTCTATCGAGAGCCAAGCCGAGATGAATATTCTTGCGCCACAGCTCAAAAAAATAAAGGAAGGCGGAGCAAGCAAGGAGGAACAAGCCAAGCAGACCTTCGAGCTCTACAAACAGCACAAAGTCAATCCATTTTCCGGATGCCTCTTGGTCCTGATCCAGATTCCGATCATTTTTGCCTTGTATTATGTTTTCTATAAAGGCATCAACTTCGAAGGTGGGCATCTTTATTCCTTTGTCCATATTCCTGAAAGCGTAAACATGGTATTTCTGGGCATCCTAGACATTAGTGCGAAGAGTTTACCACTCGCGATTTTGGCTGGAGTATCTCAGTATCTACAAGCCCATTTTATGCCGAAGCCAGCCTTTTCGGAGAGTCCAAAGGGATCGACCCCTTCATTCTCGGAAAGCTTTACTAAAAGCATGCATACCCAGATGAAATACATCTTCCCATTTGTGGTTGCTTTCATCGCCTACAGCATATCTGGAGCAGTGGCCCTGTACTGGATCACCAGCAATCTGTTCATGGTTGGCCAGCAGATCTATGTTAAAAGAGAAAAAAATTTTAAAACAGTCATAAAGTAGAAAGTTAAAAAGTTCATAAAGCAAAAATAGATGGAAAAAGCGGAGATTAAAAATTTAATAGAAAGGATAATCGAGAAAACCGGAGTTACTTTGAACACTATTTCTATCACTGTTGACGAGCCGAAAAGCACCTGGGTCTCGATAGAGGTCAAAGAGCCACATTTTTTCATTTCTTCCGACGGCGAGGGGTTGCACGCGCTTAACCACCTTGTGCACCGGATCATCGAGGCTAAAACTCCGAAAACTGCTCTCCTCCCGGACGAGAAACAGCAAAATGGAATCGGTCTTATCATTGACGTGAACGGTTTTCAAAAAAAAAGAGTGGAAAATATCCGAGCCATAGCTCACATGATGGGAGAGAGGGCCAGATATTTCAAATCCAGCATCGAAGTCGACCCCATGACAGCCTTCGACCGCAGGATAGTCCACGAATTTTTATCTAATGCGACAGACCTCAAGACCGAATCGACGGGTTTTGGCCCGACTCGCCGAGTGGTAATTAAATACATCGGGGGCATATAAATAAAATTTCTCTCTTAAATTAACAAACCGCAAGAGTCGAGCCCTTGCGGTTTTGTTTGTTTTGTCGCTACACCCTAGCGACATGGGGAAAATTTTGTGATGGTTCAATTTCAACCGAGTTTTTCGAAGGCAAGCCGGACGGCTTCCTTCTCGTCCGGAAACATCGCAATGCTGTCGTTTGTGACCCCCGCTTCCTTGTCGAATTGGCGCAAGTCGACAATTTCCACGTCTTCGTTTACGAGTCTGATGAGGGTGGTGACTTGTTTTTTGGTGGTTCTGTTTGTTCCCGCCAAGACCGCTTCTACGTCAGCCGGGTTTCCGATTACGGCCCCGAAGGTGATTGCGTGTTCCTTTTCACCGTCGTGGTCAACCAATTTGATCAGTTCGCCGCTTGCAGCGAGCCGTTGTACCACGGAAGCAGCTTCATAGCCAATCTCTTCTTCCGTTTCGCGAACGAGGCTCTGGATGAAATCTTCGTCATCTTTTAATTTGCCATGAGCTGTGACTTGGTGTCCGCCAGGCCACGATTCCCGCTTGTTTTTTTCTGTGTTCCAGTACGGGCGGACTTGCAAAGCAACGTACCATTTTCCCGCTGCTCTTAAGGCCACGACGAAGACTATACCTACTGATTTTGTTTTCAGAGCTACCTCTCTTTCTATTTTAGAGCTGTTTTGTGTCGGTTGCTCAACGACTTTTGTTTTCCAATGTACACGTAACTAATTCTTTATATTATATCATTTCTAGAACTTAATGTCAATTCATGAATTGAAAAACTTCATATTTTTTAATCGTTTTGTTATACTTCGCATATGATAAAAGCGGCAATTTTTGATTTGAATGGAATCTTTTTACAAAGCCCTGGTTTAGAAGAGGGGTTCAGGCTTTCTATCAAAGAATTTATCGCAATGCTTCGAAGAAAAGAAAAAGTTTCCGAAGAGATGATCGGTTTTGCGAGAGAGTTTAAAAAAAGAGGGATCAAAGTATTTTTTCTTTCCAATTCCTTAGAAGAGGTGGCCCGATACTATCGAGAACAATATCCTTGGATAGACGAAATTGCAGACAAAGTGTATTTTTCTTTTGAAACAGGCCTAAAAAAGCCGGACACAAGGGCTTGGGAGAATATTTTATCTGAAAACGATTTGAAGCCTGAAGAGTGTGTATATTTTGACGATCAAGAAAAACACGTAGCAGCTAGCCAGAGCGTCGGTATACAAGCTTTTTTGTTTACCGGTGAAAAAGATTTTCAAGAGAAAATTAGAGAATTGAAACTTCTTTAGAAAGAAATTCTTACTTCAATTCCAATTCCCACAGGAAAGAATTTTTTTTGTTCATGAAGAATAAATAGTTCTCGTTCTCATCTAGGGCAAGTCTCATGCCATCGATTTCCTCCCCTCCTCTTACCGCCACCGGGTCGAGCAACAGGGCCCCATTCCCATTTTTCACATTTATTTTCCAAATCTGATCTGAAAAAGAAACTTCTCCTTGGTACCAAGAGTCTGGGAATGCCCCCACACCAATTAACTTCGGCACAGCACAGTATATAGCGTCGCTCATTTTGCCCCAGACGCATTTTTCCGAGAGGGTCTTTATGCCGAGGGTGTCAGAATTTCTGGTATCTGTGTGATAAACGTTCAGGGATAAATTGTTGTTGCTGAAAAGAATAAGTTTCCCATCTGGACTTGTGAGCGCAGTGAGTCCATTTATATCACCCAAAGTCTTGCTAAAATTTTTGCCAGCCGAGTTCATCGAATAAATATATCCGGGGACGCCGAAAGAAGGCTTGGTCGAGAGCGTAATAGTGTTTTGATTTGGCCACTCGGGTAGCCACTCGGTGAAAGGAGAATCAAAGATTTGAGTTTTTTGATTAGTGGTCAGGTTTAAAATTGTGCCGATGATATTTTCACCGCTTTCAAACAAGTAAAATACTTTTAGAGTGTCCGGCGACAGGCTCACGTCTTTGACGTTGCTAGGCAAGAAGGATCCTTTGATCTCATTATTTCCTGTCGTATCCCCTCCGAGTACCTCTTTCGGCAAGGAGCCGACAAAAGTCTCGATGGTTCTCGCATCTGCCTTCAGATATCGCATGATTACCGATCCTCCGTGGTTCCCGAAATATGCTTCGTGCACCCTCGGTATTATCGTGGTGGTGAATTTCCTTTCTTCGATCTTATCCGCGAAAGTCTGGTAAATATTTCCGGTCGCCTTGTCCACATATCTCAAGGCAGACATGAATTCCGTCGGCGGTGAGGTGGGATTTGAGGTTCCCATATTTTGGTTTACAGAAGAATACATCAACACTTTTGTTTTTGCACCGACGACACCATCAGTGACCAATCCATGATCTCCCTGCCACTTCTTGATAGCGGCAATTGTTTCTGCATTTAGTGTGCCATCAAGTTCTAGGCTAAGATTTAGTGTTTTATTCAAAAATCTCTGAACTTCTTTTACTGCTTCACCAGTGCTTCCATTTTTAATAGTGGCGGAGCCGAAATCATAGGGGGTTTCTTCTGTTATTGCCGGTATGATTGCAGGAACATCCTTCAATCTTTCTTTTGTGAAGACTGCGAATCCGGCTATGGGCATGCTTGAAACTTTAGTGAATTTTAATTTTTCAGTTTCTACTGGAAGCTCATCCGGGGTAGTCTCGGCCGGTGGGTTCTCGGCCGGAGGTTTTGGCTTGGTTGCGAACGGATTAAATTGCGAAATAAAATTCGTACCCTTCCCTGTCTCTTCTCCGGATGGTTCCGTTCCCGGCTCGCGCAAAACCAGAAACACGAAAACCGAAATTACAGTGAGGGCCAAGATTACTATTAAAAGTATGAAATTTCTTTTTGTCATCTTATTATTGTGGGGTTATGGTACTCATGCGCCAGCCTTCATCACATAAACCATCGCAGTCATATTCCAAGTTTCCTCCTCCCCCTTGGTCTTCGGTCGAAAAGTTTGAAGCTCCCGTCAGATCTATTTTTATAAAATATTCGCAATCATTTCCCAGCCATTGTTCGCAATCAGTTTCCCCAGCTATGAGGTCGATAGTGAAACGGTTGCTATCCGTGAATAAAACATTGAAATCATCTATTCCAGCCACATCGTCATCCACTAAGACAGTATCATCTTCCACGATGCTGACTTCAGCTATTTTACCAGCACAGCCGGCACTGCCAACTACCTGAAGCCTGACTGTGGGCGGAGTGTCGTCATTAAACCATGAATCGCTCTGATTACCAGATGGGTTAAATGTGGCTGATTGGATTGAGCATGTAGCAGACGACGGTGTTCCCGGCCTGACTGCTGGTGCTCCCCCGGAGAGGCCTGGGGCGCCTGTGCTTGCAGTTTCTAGCGTCGTCGGCCTGACATCTGACTCAAGTAAATCGGGATTGATCGTGAAAAGAAGAGTGTACGCGCCCAAGGCTAAAATCAAGCCAAAAATCGCGCCTAGTATTTTTTCCTTTCCTGCTTCTTTGTTGTGTACGAGCTCGCTTGTCATGTATTCGAGTCCGCCCACGACAATCATTACCACTGACAAGACCGCGCATATTCCGATGAATATTTTTATCATCAAGTTGAGGTATGTACCCAGATTATTCGGCTGGTCAGAGTTAAAAGTTCTAAGCTCTCCCCCCTCGCATCCAGGCGTGCTATTTTCACAAGGGAGCGGAGCTAAAAGCTGGTACCCTGCGGGAGGAGTTGTTGCCGGAGCCGTGGTGGCTGCAGGCGGTGGCGGAGAGGTCGGAGCAACTGGTGCGGGGGGATTCTGCGTCCAGGCTACGGTAAAATTAGGCGGAGATTCCCTGGCCTGACAGCTATCTTCTGACAGGTCTTTGACAATAGTATAGCTAATGTTTCGAGGCTGGGTTCTGTTGGTTATGGTGCAAGTACCGAGCGGTTCTGTCTGAGCACTCACCTGCCCAAGCGGCAAGAGTGTTCCCACCAGTATCATCAGTATTAAAATGTAAGGCAAGTATTTTTGCATTTTAAAATTCGATATTTATTTCTTTTGTCGTTGCTTGGAATATCTTGTCGGTATTTTCGATCTCAAGTCTTAATTTAGATGTCCCGTGCATCCCTTTCTCTACTTGTAGTGGCATTATATTTTTTTTATATCCTGCCAGGCTTACTCTCGTATCGTTTATAAACCAACTCCAGACTAGATAAGGATGATTGATAAGCTTGGGTGAGATAAAATAAGGAACTGCCTCCACCATTTCGTTGCCTTCTATTTTGTGCGGGTTACCCAGTGAATTTTGCCAAATTGTTCCGAACGACTGGTCACTTCTATAAAATAATATTTTTGGCTCTGTTATGCCTATGTTTATATTTGCTGCAGTCGAAGACTGCTGATCGATAGTGGAAGCGGTTACCGAGATGTTGTTTGAATTTTCTAGGTAATCATTTACGAAAAGAAAAAAATTCTTTCCATAACCAGACCCTTCGGTGTTGTTGGTGTAGTCCTTTTTCCAATAATAAGTCATGTTTTTGGGAGATACTAGCCCCGAGCCGGTCCGTACTTCAGGCATTGCCACCACTTTCACTTCGCTGTCCGCTGTCGGCAAGGCTTTGCCCCTATAGAAAGGCGGCACATAAGAGTCGTTTGCCTGCCAAAGAAGGACCATGACCGAAGGCTTCAGTGTGATTTTTGATTCTATGGTGCCGTCGGGGAGCGATATGGTGGCCACGATGGATGTCTCCCCTCCTGCCGCCGGGGCAGTGGCAGAAAATGATTTTTTCCCGACCCCCGAGGCGGCGGTTTTGCTGTTTAGAGACCAGGATATCATTACACTGTCCAAATTATAAACGTAACTTTTTAAAGTTATGGTCGTGTTTTCATAAGGGGCAGGGTTGGGAGGGGTGATGTCAACTAAGATATCGGTAGATGGAGCCGCATTTGCTCGCAATGCCAAACTTCCAAACAAGAGAAGCGTGGCAATCAAGTATAAAGATAAAAGTCTGAACTTCATAAGTTAATTATAACATTGTCTGCCTTAAAATGGATGGTTTTAAACCTGCTTGGTCTTTGAAGAGAGTTCTGCCGCATCTTGTTCTTCTTTAGCTTTTCTATTGGATAATATTTGCGAGGGATCGGAAGTTATGATCTGGTCTTCGGTATAGGACGAGATGATCTTTATGGCAACATGTTTTAATCCGGCAAAGAATATCCCCTCGCCCACGCTCGACTCCAAAAGTAGGTATTTTTCTTCGTCGGTAAGATTGAAAGTTTTCTGCAATATATCTATGGTGGTTGGAGATTGTTTGAGCAAGAGCTGGATGGAAGAGTTGGTGATGATCGGTACACCATATGGGGACTTCATAAAGTCGGCGGCATCTTGAGTGATGGTGGAAAGGCCCAGATAATATTTTCGGCCTCTTTTAGCAATGGAATAGAGGAACGAGGCAGTATCCTCGGACTTCATCATCCACCAGGCTTCGTCTATAACCAAGAGTCTCTTCTTGAGGTTTTTGCGGATTGCGTTCCAGATGAAGTGCATGATGATATACATGGCTACTGGTTTGAGCTCGTCTTCCATGTCGCGAACCGAAAAGACAACGAATTTTTTATCTATGTCTACATTCGAAGGGCGATTCAAGAAAGTGGCCCAGGAGCCTTTGGTGTATTTTGCCAAGCGAGCGACGATGGAGTCGCTGCCGTCCATGCCGGAGAGTACCATTTCAAAATCTGAAAGAAGTGGGGGCTCGATATTAGAGAAATCTGATTCCGGAGTGATGTCTTTCATGGCATAAGTTTCCGAAATCGCCCGATCCACCATCGAATCTTCTTCGGGGGTGAGCCCGCCTAACATCAGGCGGAAAAGCCCGACCAAATTTATAATATTTGACCGTAAGACGTCTTCAGCTGTCTCGTCTTCGCGGGGTATCGGCAGGTCAAAAGGGTTCATGTGATGGTCGGAAGAAAGAGCAATGTTGAAATATCGTCCGCCGACTGCTTCCGCCAGGAATTCATATTCCCTCTCCGGGTCGATGACGATGACGTCCACGTCAAACATCAAAGATCGCAGGATCTCCAGTTTGGTGGCATAAGATTTTCCCGAACCTGATTTGGCAAAAGTCACCGAATTATAGTTTTCTAAGCTGAATCTGTCGAAGATAACGAGGGACGAGTTGTGCCGGTTGATGCCGTAGAGGATGCCTTTATTGTCAGTCAGGTCGAAAGATATAAAAGGAAAAACACTTGAAAGCGGCCCGGAGTTAAGCTTTTGGTGGATATTGAGTAAGTCGGTATTGGTGGGAATGACGCTCTTGAACCCGGCTTCTTGCTGGAAGAGTGCTGGCTTGATGTATATCAATTTTGATTCGAGAATGGATTTTATTTCGTTTTCAATCTTAAACAACTCCATGTCATTGTCGGCATAAATGGTGATGTATATACTCACATCAAACATTTTTTCTTGTGCCTGGATCAGGTTGTCGCGGAGGCCTTCCAGGTCCTGATAGGCGGTATCGAGCATCGGGTCTCGCACCATTCCCTTTTTTTCGCGCACGCTTATCTGGCTCTGTACTTCGGCGACTTTTTTCTGGAACTGGCGAAGCATGAGCGATGTGTCTATCGGGTGGATAAAGATAGAAATATCGAAGATTTTGTCCAAATTTATTACCGGAGAAAACCAGTTATCTGTCAAAAATCTCGGATAGGATATTATGAAAAAGGTGCGGGCGGTTTTATCACCCAAGTTGATCGACTTCGGCTCTATTTTGAGCGCCGAAGGAGCAATGATATCCTGAAGCTCCAGACTGGCCGATTCGTAGATCTGCTCTGGCAATACCGGCAGGACCGAAGTCTGCATTTCATTCGAATAGGTGTTGCCTATGGTTGGAGTAACATTTTTCTTTTTAAATAATTTTTCAAAAATTGACATAATTTTATTCCAGTCTAATTTTTCCTTCCACTTCTCCGGGGTTGAAAACTTTATAAAACACTTCTACCGCAGCCTCCGTGTCCAATTGGACTGATTTTATGCCGCAGCGGCTGAGTCCTTGCTGGATGACGCCGACTCTTTCTTCCAGTTGAGACCTCTTTTCCTCGAAATCTTCCTGTTTGGCGATGTTGGCTTCCTCTTTGTTTCTTTTTGAAAAAAATCTTTTCAAAATGTTTGAGTCAGACTTCAGGGTGGTATGGGTGTAAGGAACCACCACGAAAAAGCTTTTTGTCATTATACTCACACTATCTGTGAAGTTCCTAATGAACTCTATGTATTCTTTGGTTTGCAGTTTTAGTAGAGGTTCGTTCTGTACTTTTACTCTATTTTCCAAAAGCAAAAGGTAGGGGCGAATGTCGAGCCTTCTCGATTGTACGGATATCTGGATGGCAAAGTCCAAAGTGTTTAGAAAACTTTGGAATTGCATTATCGTCGCCTTTTGTTCGTCGTCGGATTTGAGAGACAGGTTGACTGAGTTGGCGAGCACTATTGCCCGCAAGCCTCCGTCTTTTAGCACGATCACTCCGTCACGGATTTCCTTGATCGGTACAAACTCTTGAGTTGCTTTTGCTTTTAATGCCATATTATTTATTTTCTCCGTGTTTGCTTAGGTCTAATACATCAAGGCTCCAAGCCAGGTCTCGCAATTTATTTCTCCCCAGCCGGACAGAATCTCTCATATCTTCTCTCTTTTTGGTGTCATTTTCCTTTTCTAATTTGTCATTCTTGGCCGTATTCTTACGCCTTTTCCAGATGTAGAGCTTGCTTGTAAGAAAATAATTGAAAGCCGATTCGATCATATTGATAAAAGGCTTGTTGTTTGGCTTATAGCGGGCGAGGGCTACGGCGAGGGTGGCTACTGCCAAGATAGGTATAGCTCCGAGGATTAACCCCAATAATTTATAAAGCACAAAACACAAGCCCGCCCCGCCTGCCAAATACACAAACTCTTTAAAAGTAAATGGGCCAAATATCTTGTCCTCTATGTCTAAGAATTGTGGTACTTTAAACTGCATCCCGTTAGAGATAGGAAATCTTAAGATTTCCGTACCTAGATTAAAGACTATTAATTACATTAACCACAATAATAATTTTAACATTAACTAAAACAATAAACTATCTGATCTCTAACGGGATTGCATGACAGCTACTCCGGTATTTCTCGGTATGGATCTATTTTTTTGGCTGTATCTTGGGGCGGTGGAGTGTTGGTTTTGGTGATGTTGTCTAAAGAATGCTCTGTTTTCGTCATCGGGATCTTTAATGGGCCAGACAACTTTTGCGCCAAGATCGGATGAATCACGGGAGTTGTAGGAGCATTTTCCGTATGTTCTATTGTGGGCATCTTTGCCAAAGGAGGTAGAGGAGGTTCGGGCTTCTCTATTTTTTGGAGCATTTCCTCTCTTTTTTCTAACGGCTTTTCTGCGGGCTCTAATTCTAATTTTTCCGGCACGATTTCTATCCCAGCCGAAGTCAGGATGGAAGAATCTTCTTTTGTAGCTTTTTCCGAAGCAGTTGAAGTTGTAGGTGGGGCTACTGGTACGATGTCTTCTGCGGGGTAATCAAGACTAGGAGGTTTTTTCCCTGTGTTCTTGACCAACTCTTCCCTTATTTTTTTAAAGATCTTCTCGCTGATTTCACTTACTATTTTTTTTATCGTTTCAGACGGCAATCTTAGATTTTTATTTAGAGAATTTTCGAATTCCTCTGGACGAATTGCTCCAGTAACCAAACTGGTTGCAGCTGACTCGAGGATGCCTGTTTGCTCCACATTCAGGTTGTACGATCTTGCGATGTTGTAAAGAATGGTTCGATATTTCGACTCTAGGACGATATTTTGAGTTTCTTTCGGCAGTCTTTCAAATCGTTCATCCAACTTTGATTCAATGTCAGGGCTCTCCCCTGTTTCGGAATTTTTATTGGCTTCGAAAGCTTCGACTAATTGCGGGCGGATGGTCTTGATGATGGTTTCTTCTATTTCTAACATCATTTTATCCATTAAATTTCTTGGCAAGCGAAGCTCATTCGTGAGAGCTTCTTCGTACTCCACCAAATGAATGATGCCGAGGAGCGCAAGAGTGGTCTCGGTGCCGAGAGTTTCTATCTGCTCGTCGGTCAGCTTATATTTCTGGCTGATTTTTTTAAGAGTTTCCAGCCACTCCATGCTGGAGAACAGTGCCTGCGCGTTTGGCGGGAGCCTGGAATAAAAGAGAGCTATTTGTTTTTGTAATTCTTTTTGGTCCATGAAATTTTAATGATGTCCTCCACCGCCTCCTCCTTTCTTGTCTTCTTTTTGAACCTCACCCACATGTGAAAGGTCAACATTTATTTTAGCACTCTTTAGAGATTCAGAAATGGTATTTCCAAGATCCTTGAAGAAGCTTCTCTGACTTTCACCGTAGCTTACTCCCATTTGTTTAAATCCGCCCCGCATGCCTATTGAGAGAGCCCCCGTTATACCCATTGCCATTTTGGCGAATCCAGTACTTTGTTCTTTGGCTATGACGTTGGCAAGATTTCTAACGTCGTAGCTTCCGGTAACTCCAGATTGAACAACATTGCTGACAATACCTTGCTTGTACCGGGCAGCTACAATTAGTGTATCAGCTTCCGTCGTACCTCCTCCTGGCTTATTTGTGTCTAGGGCGCTTCCAGCAATTACATGGTTGGTAATAGGATCATTTCCCACTTCTGCTGATCGATCAATGGCCGCTCTTTCTTCGGTTCCTAATTTATCCCATCCTCTAGTACCAAAAGCTCCAATTGGAACATTTGTGACTGCTCCTGTATCTGGATTAGTTACAGAGCGTGTCACCACATTTCCTGCAGAATCTTTTATAGAAGTACCCGAAGCTGCATTGTCTCTTATGACCTTTTCTCTAGCTATTTGCCTTCTTGCCTCATATCTCTTTTCTCCATTTAGCTCCTCCCATTTTTTACCAGGGGCCACAGCATTTGCCGCTTGGTCTAGATCATGTCTTGCATGAGCCGCATGTTCAATATTGTGTTGATCTTGGTTTAACCTTGTACCCATCCAAGTTTGTGCAGTCTGTAGCCCTGGAATTCTTTGTTGTATGCTTCCTGATATTTGATCTTTATATTCTCTCCATATTTCTTTTCTAATTCTTGCTTTTTCTACAATAGTTGTATTAGGGGCGGCCAAACTTGTCTTGAGGTTCGCTATTCTACCAGCACTTCCTTGCATTCTGCTTGCTGCCGTGTCACCAGTCGAAGCTGCTTTCATAAATCCGCCAATTGCAGCTCTTCCAACAAAAGCTCCACCTAGAGCAGTTCCACCCACTGCCATCCCTGCTGTTAGCATGATGCCCTTTGTTATCACTTCTCCTATTTCTCCAGCTGCCTTCTTGGCGTATTTGGTTGCTTTATTAAGAAGAGCCAGAATTATAAATGCAGCGATTGAAATAAGCACAATTGTTTCGAGGAGCCATTGTTCTCCCAATGCTCTTGTGGGTGAAAGCAGATCTTTGGTTATGTCGGATTCTATTATTTTAAAAATCAAGAACAGGAAAAATATAAAAATAGGAGCCATGAAAGCTATCGCCACGAGTTTTTTGACCCATTCATCCCAGCCAATACTTGAAACTTTTTTCAAGATTGGTAATGCTGAAGACATAAAAGCAAAGGGAGAAAAGATAATTAAAATCCAGAGTTCAATTATTCTAGACAAAAAAGCAACCCCTGCTGTAAAAAAAGTATATATAGCATAGTACATAATAATACCTCCTGGTATCAGTATGCTCATGAGTAAAGATGGTGGTACTTTATCAGAATTAACCCATGCTAAAAATGCTCCAATGCCTGCCCCGGCCACTGCTCCGATCGCCGCTCCTGGCCCGAGCCAAGCAGTCAAAGCTGCCCCGGCCACTGCTCCACCTGCCGCAGAGGCTCCAGTTCCCACGGATACTAGAGTAAAACCTGAGCGGCTTTTTGCTTGTTCAAAAAATTCTGCTCCAATTAATCTTGTAATGTCAAAGCCTTGAACCAGTCTCTGGCTTACTCCCTTTTCTCGAACGCTTTTCTTTTTTGCGTCCAAGGTTTCTATATTTGCGGGCGTATCTCCTTGAGGTGCGCTTATTTTATTGTAAAAAACTAGCGCTAAGATGTTTGATGAATCAATTACCACTTTTGTAAAGAACATACTGAAATTTATGAGAAGAGCCATTATGATTACCTGAACAATTATTTTTTTAGTTTCGTGACCTATTCCTAAGATTGTTTGAATAGCTACATAAAGCAAAATAAGGATGAAGAAAATGTTTGAGAAATCTCGTACGATTATCCATGCTTGTTCAATAAAGCCCGTCTTGTATGTAGTACTGTCTAAAGAAAGAGCGATGACAACATCGAAAAGTTTTCCAGCTAAAGAAAGTAAAAATGCCGGTATTGTCTGGAATAAAAAATAAAATAATTGCGCCAGACAGCCGCCGACACTTCCGTCAGCGATGGATAAACAGTGATCGTCCAGAGCGTTTTCAAATGGTGTTTTATTTGGGTCTGGCGTTGTAGCTGCTGCTGTCGTGGCAGGATCAGTACAAGGTCTGTTTGTGGCGGTCCCCATGTTGTAAACGCAAACCGGCAGAGGTCCTTCCGGTTGTGGCTGTCCCTGCGGTGTTCCTGCTGGTGGTTGAGTTGTCTCAGGCAGAACACAAGGTCTGTTTATGGGAGTTCCATATTGAATCACACAGGGTTCTGTTGGATTAGCAGTGGAAGCTTTCACCTCTTCCACCGAACTAAAAACTCCGACTAGTATTATCAGTACCAGAAAATAGGGGATTATTTTTTTAATTTTATCAGACATTTTTAATTTTTAACTTTAAAAACTTTACAATTCTCACTTTTTTTACTATCTCATTTACCGCAATGTAATATTAACTCTGAAAGTCTGAGGATTTGGCGTGGATGAATCTTGTATTATAAGATAAGTTCTACCATCATTTGTGCCAGCTGTTATTTTTAGGCTACTATTAGTAATTTGCGCAGTTGCTCTGTCTGCTCTCGGCGCTGTCTTGATACTATAAGGGGCCACACCACCAGATATAGTTGCGTTCGTTGTGTGACCCATAGTCAGTGAAACGTCTTCAGGATTAACCGTCAAAAATCTGTTGTCACTTATTGTAACATTGGTTGTAGTAAGTTTTGTAGATGAATCTTCTACCACCAGGACTATTTGTCCTGGCGTGATACCAGTAACTATAAGAGTCGAACCTTCAATTCTGACATTTGCCGATGTAAAATTTTGAGTTTCAACACTATAAGGGGCCACACCACCAGATATAGTTGTGTTGGTCGTTTGTCCCACTGCAACTGAAACATCTGGAACAACTAAATTAACTGTGCCATTTGTCGTGATTTGAGCGATCGTAGTTTTTACTGGTGTTGATGAATCTCTCACCACCACAGAAGTCTGACCTGCTCCAATGCCAGATACAATCAATCCTGTGCTCGACAAGGAAACTATCGCTACTGCTTGATTTGGGGGTGTTTGTATGAAATAGGGTTCTTGGCCACCGGATATTGTCGCTACAACTGTGTCGTTCGTATTTGTCAAAATATTGTGTGGGTTTATCACTAAAGCTCCAATTGCATTTATTGCAATCTGAACCGCAACAGTTTTAGAAGGTGTTGAAGAATCTTGAACTGTCACAAAAGTTTGACCCGGCGTAATACCAGTGACTGTAAGGGTAGGATTCCCAGAGCCGGTAAAGTCAATTCGGGCAGTGGCTACACTTATATTGGGTTGTGTCTGAATACTGTAAGGCGCAGTTCCACCAGATATAGTGGTACTAGCCGTCTGTCCTACTGTAACTGAAACATTTTGCGGTATGTTCAAAGCCGTAGGCGTGCCGGATGGCGTCGAGCCATCAAGAGTCTGACCGTTATAACTCCAATTGTCTCCTCCTGATGATGAACTTACTGTGCTCGCGAGTGCAGTCAAGCCTTTGTCTAAAAAGTGGTTTATCAGAGCGTCAAAAATAGCGCCTACACTATCTACCACACTATTACCCAATGCTCCAGCGAGTGTTGTTGATTCTCTAGGAGTATCAAGCGCGTTAAATATTTGATTTGCTGCCACCGAGCCGGGGGTAGTGGCCTGCAAACCACCGGGGCAAGTATTTGTCCTTTCCCAGTCTGCTTTATACAACGCGTTGTCTGCATTCCATCGCTCGCGAGCCATATCTATTTCTGCTTGATTGGTCGGAGTGGGACGCCCATCGCCGTGTTCTGCGATGTATTCTTCGCTACCTACATTCGGATTATAAGTGGGTTCTACTTCATAGTTTGTGTAAGGTATTGATTTATAGCTCGGTCGTTGAAATTCATTTGTACCATTGTTGTATGCAGGATTTGAAGGGCAAGATTGCGGAGACAAAAAGCCCATTCCCTGCTGGAGCAAGCTTTGGACTTTTTCCGCTGGAGCTTGCAGTGTCCCCTGTAGCCTGCTAGCCAAGTTTTGCTGTATTATCATTTGGAATCCGAGGTAATTATTTTGCGGATACTGGGTATTTATGAGAAATCCATTCCATCCTCCATAATTGAAATCATTTCTGTAACGCACTAAGAGGTCCGGATCATTTATCACCTTGCTCAAAGAATATTGAGCGTTGGTTTCGAGCTGGCTCTTATAGCTGCTTATCACGTTGAGCGCCGTCTGTTTGCCGAATGGGAACCTGAAAGTATCATAACCGATCATGTCCACCAAGTTTCTGATTTCTGATTTTGCTATGTCTCTAAAGAAAGATTCTGGATTTTCCAAGAAGAGCGGAGCGCCGTGGAAGTCCGAGTTTATCCAGTTGATCGTGGCTTGGGTCATTTTTGCCAACAGTCTTTTTGCAGCTACTTTGAGTAACTCTTTACCGATATATACTGCCCAATCTTTTAAGCTCGTAAGATTGAGGGAGCTAGCGTTGCCTGCAATTGTACCGAGAATCTTTGCAGCGGCAGCGTCCAAAACTGGTACTTGTCCTTGAGCTTCTACTGGTTGTGGTTTAGAAAATAAAACATTAGGCAACAATATTGAAATAATTAAGAAAGCGGAAATGAGTTTTGTTATTTTATTTTTAGCTATCATTTTGTTATTTATTATACATTTTCTAAATTAATTGTTCAATTTTTGCCTGACTGCTTCCGTAAGTCTATTCAGAGATGATTCCAGGGCTATGGTATTTTGTTGGTACTGTATTATGGCACCCATCGCTACTACGATATCACTATCAAAAAGTTTGATATCGTTTATATTTTCTAGCACTCTTTGAAAACTATTTATTAAATCTAGATGTATAAGTGATAGAGATTTTGGGACTTGCATTTTTACTGACTCATTTATCACTTCGTTGAGCTGATTTATTATGGGATCAAGTTCTAATAAGATACTTGTATTAGTTTCATCGGCTATGAATTCTTCCAATATATTCATTACTCCTTTTTTAATATTATATTTTGTGTAGATATTAGCTAATTCGTTACTGTATTTTTGTATAGCCTCTTTTATATCACTTTCTATTATCTTTATATCGGAAATTACGTATATTTTTCTCGGAACAGAATTTTGTATTTTTTCTGCAAGCGAACTGCCTAAGGTATCTATGGTAGTTTGGTCAATTACTCCATTTTGACTTGTCGCGGCCACTATGGCAAAAAGTTCTCTAGAAAATTTATCTGTCTGTGTTAAGTTTTCTACATTTTGTGTATTATCACTTTCAAGCAACGATCCCTCCTGCTCACTTTTTAGCTTCTGTATTGCTACACTATCTAAAACTCCCGGGGTGGTTTCACTTTTGGTCGGGTCAAGATCGTATAAGCCCTCTTGCCAATCCAGCACCCCGTCACCATCGGTATCTTCATTCACCAGATCCTCAAAAGTCATATCTCCGTAGACCAAACTGCTGTCTTGCTTATTTCCCTTTAGAAATGTCTCAGTATTTTTAAATGTTGATGTGTTCTTTATGAGAAATAGGACAACCAAAAAAAGCACCGCAAAAATGATTAGAAGTATCCTCTTGTGTTTTAACCAAATATCTTTAATTATAGGTTAATTGTATCACCTTTTTATAAAGCAAACTAGCTTTTTCGGGCTTCCTTTGTGTATAATTATACTTATGAGATTATTTCACTTTTTTATTCTTTTTTTCTCTTTGTTTTTTTTACAAACTGTCTTTGTAACAGAAGTTTCCGGCGACTGTACCATTGTCGACACACTTAGAGTGGGTTCTAAAGGCTTACAGGTCCAATGTCTCCAAGAAAAGGTGGGAGTCGTCGCAGATGGTAGTTTTGGCCCTTTGACCAAAAATGCGGTTATAATTTTTCAGTTAAATAATAGCTTGGTGGCTGATGGAATAGTTGGCCCTCTCTCTCGTTTTGTGCTCCATGGTGTTTTGGCTAATGGTAGTATTTACCCCACAGGTTGTGTTTCAAGTATTGGATATAGTCCCATAACTGGTGCCAAATGTGACGGTAGTCCAAAACCTCAAACTGATCAGGCCTCACTTAGTATTCCGTCTCCAGATTACGTCCCTGTTTCTCAAGTTCAGCCCCCGAAGGTTTTTAGTGTTTACCCAGAAAAAGTGAGATCTGGGAATACCGTAAAAATTTACGGTGAAAATTTTTCTTTCAATCGTAATACTGTGCTTCTCCAATATGGGCAAATCGAAGCTAGATTTGAAGATCTACCATCCAGTGATGGCAAAGTTATCTCTTTCGTGTTTCAACCTCCGGAAGTAAAAACCATGAATAAAGAAGAGTTGTTAAATTTACCGTCTACGCTTTTAAATCAAATCTTAGATCCAGTGCAGGCAGTCGGTGGTTCTATTGACGATATTGTGGCTCCGTATCGAGATATGAAAAACGAAGATGATCTACGAAAAATGTTAAATGATAATGGGCATAATTTTGATGAATTATACGAAAAGTTTTGGGTGACAATTGAAAACGGGTATGGTAGTGGATCTTCCCAGGCACCAATTTTATCTGGCTTGAGAAAACTATCATTTGGTTCCGACTTAACAAGTTCAGAGAATAAAAATTTTCTTGCAATGCTTCATTCTATTTTTGATGTTTTCACACCTCAAAAAGCTTACGCACAGACACCAGAAGGGGGCACCAATACTGGTATTGTTACGAGGTGCACTTGCGGAGACGGGTATTTGACAATTATGACAGATTTTTCTAGTAACCAAGGGTCAGGTTTTTATTGGTGGTCCTCTGGATATAAACCTATTGTTGGGGACCCAAGAATTGCTGGGCCTCAGCTCGGTTTTTTTACTAAAAATGCTGGTACATGTTCAATTGGAGTCAGACCTTACTGTGGTGACGTCACGGCCAATGTTGCAAGTCCTGTATGGGGCGAAGCGCCTAAATAAAAAAGAAGATCTCATCTAGTATTTTCAGTGCAAAGCTCTATCCAGTCCGAAAGCGTCAAATCTTCAGCCCTTTTATTTCCTAAAGATGTTAAAGTGTCCCTTTGACACACAGCTTTTAGGTTAGAAGAGAGCTTTTTTCTCTTGTGGGCAAAGCCGGCTTTTACTATTTCCCAAAATTTTTCTTCGTTCACGTTATTTTCCTGAAAAGTTTGGCGAGATATTTTTTTTATGGAAATGATTGCTGAATTTACTTTTGGCGCCGGTGAAAAATATCTTTTATCAACCTTCGCCACCATCTTTGGATTGCCGTAAGCCTTGACCGATACCGACAAGATGCTCTCTTTGCCGTCTCTCGCGAGAATCCTGGTGGCCACTTCGTGTTGAACCATGAGCACCATCGCTTCTGGCTGTTTTTTTTCAGTTAAAAATTTTTTCAATATTGCACCGGTGATATTGTAGGGAATATTGGCTATGATTTTATAGGCGCTGGGCTTTAGGCTGTAGGCACTAGCATTAAATTCTAAAATGTCTCCCTGTACTAATTCCAATTGCCCAGATGCGATTTCTTTTTCAAATTTTGTTTTAAGAAATTCAAGAAGTTCTCTGTCTTTTTCTACAGCTATCAACTTAGAGCTAGAAGCTAGAAGCTTGGATGTGAGCGCTCCCTTACCCGGCCCTATTTCTAGAATTATATCATCGGATCTTATCTCTCCCGCTTCGATAATTTGTCGGAGGGCTATTTCCGATTTCAAGAAGTTCTGTCCTAGTGATTTTTTAGCTTTATAGATCATCCCGTACGAAATAGGACGCGTACGCTGATGTCTTATTTCTAATTTTGTGATTTTATTTTTCATGAAAATTATAGTTTATTTCTTTTATGCGTCCGCGATTTCGTTCGGGATCATATATAGATGGTTTTTATTCTACTATCTTCGCCTTCTTTTTCAAGCAGGTCTGTGGGCACATCAGCTATGAATTCTGATGGAGCATTCATATTGCGTGATCCAAAGATGGTGCGGAAATTTGCAAAGGAGAGAAAAAGTTTGCTCCGGGCGCGAGTGACTGCCACATAGAAAAGCCGGCGTTCTTCTTCATGGTCGATGCTCTCCCCTTCGCCGTGCCGCTCGTGAGGAAAAAGGCCGTCTTCGAGTCCAGTGATGAAGACATACTTGAACTCGAGCCCTTTGGCAGCGTGTACAGTCATGAGTTTTACACCATTTATCTTTTCTTCCTTGTGGCTTTCATTGATCATAATGCTGTCCTGGTCGGAGGCCAGGGACGCGTCTTCGAGAAGCTTTTCTACCCCCCGGCCGGCTTCGAGACTGTCGTATTTGAGCGCCAGCGTCGCAAGCTCTTTTATGTTTTCGAGCCTTTCCGCATCTTCCTCTGTGCCGGAAGAAAGTTCGTTTTCTATGCCGGACTTTTTCAATACAAATTTTATTACTTCACTGGTTTTCAGGCTTGCAATCTTTTCCTTGATATCTTCTAGGGTCTGATAAAAATTATTTATCTTTATTTTCACTTTTATCGGCAGGGTTTCTGTCTCGTTGGCAAAAATTTTAAGCAAAGTGACTTTGCCGATTCCCCGCGCCGGAAAGTTGATGACCCTTTTAATATCGGACAAGCTATCTTTGTTCAAAGCTGCTCTCAAATAGGCGAGGGTGTCTTTTATTTCCTTTCGTTCGAAAAATTTAACCCCAAGAACTTGATATGGAATGTTGTATTTGAGCATTGTTTCTTCCAGTGCGCGAGATTGGAAATTGGCGCGGTAGAGTACTGCGACTTCGGACAAGATATTCTCGGACTTTAAAGCGTATGTTACCTCGACAGGGTCGCTGTCTCTGTCTGCTGACAGAGCGCTCCCTCTCGGCCCGTCGGCCTGCGAGAGACCCTGCCGAGGTACATTCGCTTTACCGTCCAGGATTTCTAAAATTTTTGTCACCACAAATTCTGCCTCATCGTTTTCATCCAATGCTTCATACAATCCGATCTTCTCCCCTTTCTCATTCTTGGTGAAGAGGTTCTTGTCCGGCCGGAATTTATTTTTCTTGATCACCACATTGGCGGCCTCGAGGATATTCTGGGTCGATCGGTAATTTTGCTCCAATAAAACTATCTTTGCATCCGGATAATCTTTCTCAAAACTCAAGATATTTTTTAAATTTGCCCCGCGCCATGAATAAATGTTCTGATCCGCGTCCCCCACGACACAAATATTTTTGTTATTATCTGCAAGCATTTGGCACATTAAATACTGTACTTCATTTGTGTCTTGATACTCATCAACGTGGATGTATTCCCATTTTTCTTGATATATTTTTCTGATTTCAGGATTTTCTTTCAATAATCTTGTCGCTTTCAAAAGTAAATCATCAAAATCGAGTGAGTTTTCTTTCATTTTTTGCTTTTCATACAGGCTCCAAACTTGTGCCACTATTTTTGCAAGAGAATTGGCTCCTTCCCTCTCGGTATAGTTCGCAATCTGTACAAATTTGCCCTTCTCTCTCGAAATAATGTTTTTTATTTTCTTCGGATCGTATTGTTTTGGGTCTATGCCGATATCTTTGAGTATTGTTTTTATGAGTGAGGTTGCATCTCCTTCGTCCAAGATAGTGAAATACCTAGTCAGTCCGAGCAGCTTCGCATGCTCTTTTATTATGTAAACTCCTAAAGAGTGAAATGTAGAAACGAAAGGAACCCCATCTTGCCCGTGAATCCCATTGGTATTTTTTTTGATTTCTGCAATGATCCGTTCCCGCATTTCTTTAGCCGCTTTGTTGGTGAAGGTGACAGCCAAAATCCGCTCCGGTAAAACACCATTTTTTATCAGATTCACGATCCGGTGCGTTATCGTCTTTGTTTTTCCGGCGCCTGCCCCCGCGATGATAAGAAGCGGACCATTCGTATGAATTGCCGCTTCTCTCTGTTCGCTATTTAGTCCTTCTAGATGCTCTCCCTCGGTAGTCACTCTTGAAATATACCACAAACTTTTCTCTTATTTTAATTTCAATTCTTCCAGCTTTCCTTCCTCGGCTGCTTTTTCTAGAGCTCTTTGCATGTAGTGTTCTATGGTTTCAGGTTTTCCACCACGTACCCCGCTCCCCGGTTCTAATCCAGTGGTTTCCTTCAGCTTTTCTAGGTATGAAAATAAAGCTCTCTCTGCTTTTGGAACCTTTTTCTCTGCTTTGCTCATGAGTTCGTAGGCGCCTTCGCCTTTTTGCTTGTTCCATTTTTCCAAAGTGTCCTTCGGAAATATTTTTTCTATATTGTCCTCAAAAGTATCTGCTACCTGTTCTAGGGCCTGCTCCGAAAGCTTGGAATTTATTTTTGTTTTTTCCGGTGCTTTAGGTATTTTGTTAGGATTCTCAAAATTGTCACCGGTAGTATCATAACTGTAATTGAATCCGCCGGCATCCACGCTCCCTCCAGTCACTTTTGCCCCAAGAGGAGGCACCCAGGTTGATTCTGGAGTCTTTGGTTTGGTTTTTTTCGTTGTTGTCGTGCCACCTGTTTCTATCGTCCATCCCGTCACCACTGTCGGCTGTTTCATTCCTTCTATATTGTACAAGAGGGCCTCATCGGCAGTGACTCGATATTCTTTGGGTACTGGTTCCCCCTTGTTTTTTCTTTTTTTTCCTTCTTCCAGTCGTCTTTGTATGTCGGCGATTTTTTCTGAATGAGTTTGTGGGGCGGGCTTTTCTACTTTTGCTTTGATTTCAGCCACTTGGTTGCTAAACGCTGTGTTTTGTTCTGCGAATTTTGATTCGAATTCTTTTCTAAGCTTTTCTATTTCTTTTTGTTGATCCAATTGTTTCTGCTCGGCACGGGCGGTCAGATTTGTTTCCGGCATTGTGTAAACTTTTGTCGTTTCATTGGTCGCAGTATTTTTGACGGCTTCTTTGATAGGTGCTAGCTCTTTCGTATCCTGTTTTCCTTCTTTATTCAAGGCTTTTATACCGACAAAACTTGCCCCAGCTGCCAGTCCAGCCAATCCAATAGGTAATGCTTTTCTTTTCAAATTTTTCCACCACCCTGGTTTACTTTCAGATGGGTCTTGGATGGATGCCAAAGCTTCGGACGTGTCCTCGGTCAGCGGAGGTGTCGTCGGCAACGTTTCTTTTTCTGGTTTAGTTGCACCAAAAGTGACTTGAAGCTCGCCGTTCACGATTTCCATTTTTGCTACCTCTTTTTTTTCTTCTTTTTCGATATAAGATTTCAACAGTTTTGAAACTTTATCAAGTTCTGTCCCAATAAATGCTTCTGCCAGTTTTTTGACCATCCATGTCGCTTCAATTTTATATCTCTTTACGCCGATACCGTCTTGTTTGTTTTCTAAAATAGCTTGTATGCCCACAGTCCCTCCCCATTTTTCTATCGTCGTCTTTACAGTCATTTCTTTGTCCTCTCCTGTAACCTCCGGGTCTCTGACCACAGTCACTACCTCTCTAAGTAGTGAAGTAATTCTTTCTCCTATATATTGGGGAGAAAATGTTTTCGTAGGAATTTCTTCCGAGGGAATTGTTTCTTCTACTTTTGTTGGTTCTGGCGGCAATTTCACCGGAGGGTTTTCCATTGCAGCTTTTTTTTCTGCCGCCACTCTAGCTTCCTCCCGTGCTGCTGCTTCAGCTCTCGCTCGTTCCATTTCCGCTATAGCCTGGGCTTCTTTTCTCTGTTCTTCCGCGTCTGCTTCTACTGTCGGATCTGGTTTTTGCTCCCTTGCTTTTCTGATCGCCCCCAAAGCTTCTGTGGCTCTTTGTAAATCTTCTCTCATTTTTGCATCAGCTAAATCTCTTTCTGCTCCCTTTTTTTGCATTGCTCCTATTTCAGCTTCTATCTGTTCTCTGGTTTTTTTGTTTTGTGGTATATTATCCATAAATGCTTTAATTAAATTATTAATTAAGCTGACCCATGGTCTTCACTTCCCATCTTTTGCCTTTTTTAGCCATTTCCGCAGGAATAATTTTCTGGATCTTGTCCGGACTACTTGAATCTGCTCCAAATTTAAATAAATCTTCCAGTGTATCAAATTCTTTTACGCTTAACGGGTAAGGTAATAAATAGTTTTCCCCACCAATACTCACCAATATGGCTTTCATGTCAGAAGCTTCAGATTTTCTTCCTCCAAAATATGTTTCTTGAGCATTGATTGGACGATAAATCGTTTTGACGTTCACTTCCGACAGAATCTTAGCCACTGACCTACCAAAAGATTTGACATTAAATTCGGCAAGATTGTCGGCATTTTTACAATATTCCACAAAACAATTTCCTATTTTTTCAGGGGTCGACATTTCTTCTGTACTTTTGCTACTTTCTTCATTTTTGTCTCCAGCTTCAGGTGTGTTTGGTTCTACCACTTTTGTAGTGTCTACTGCTATTGTTTCTTTCCAATCAGTCAATATTTCTTCTGTGCCCGCATCCTCTTTTTGCACTTCAGGTTCTTTCTTTTGTTTATTTATTTCCTCTTTTTCCGCTTCCTGTAATTTTACCAGCTCTTTTTCTAGGTCAGCCAATAAGTGATTTTCGAGTTTTCTTGCGATCCGGCTCTCTTCCAGTGCTTTTGTCACATTTGCTATCACCTTCTCCAGTCTTGCGATTACTTCCTCTTCTCCTTTTTCTGTTTTTATTTCAGATGTTGCTTTAGGTTCAGGAGACTCGTTTTCATTTTTTTTAGGTCTCTTAACTGGTTTTGTCTCCAGGACTGATTTTCCTGTAGTTTTTAAAAGTTCCTCATAAGCCGTACTAAGTGCTGCGAGGAATCCCGGATGATCTGAGTCGATCTTATTTGCATCATTTAGAGTTTGGTCCATGTATTCTCCCCATTTGTCTGCTTTTTTTCCTTCTAGATTCTTAATATGTTGAGTTGTAGTCTCTCTTATAAAAGTCTCACTGGTTTCCCTTTCGGCCTTTTCTGTTTCTTTGTGTTGTATTTCGGACAAGACTGGGTCTTGTGTTATAAGGAGTCTATTCACAGCATCTCTTATTGCAGGGTCGACTAATGTTGTCATGAATCTTGTATATGCAATAAATCGTCTTTGTGGGTTAAATTTTTTTGAGTCAATAATAATAGTCATGATTCTATGAGAAATAGATTTTCCAATTGCTGTTTTATCTAAAAGAGCATACAACTCGGTAAAATTAGAAACCGTATCAAACGGTCTTGCCTCAAGCTTTGCGGTTGAGTTTTTTGGTGGTTGTGGGTTTGGCTCTGACATCTTTTGTATTATATATTTTTAGGCCTTGCAATACCAGTTTTCTATTAAAATATCTATTAATTATACCGCCTTCTTATCTTTTTGTCCAGTTTTTAGGTCAAATTAGTTATCCACATCGGAGGTCTTGAAGGTTTGATTTCTCTCCCTGTTTAGGGTACTCTTACCTTATAGTTTCGGAGTAGAGGTATGACCTGAGCTAACCGAATGCTAGAGATGATAGTAACCATCGTGAGACCCTTTGTTTGCAGTACTATTTGGTCGTCCTGTAATTCTACCCTTATTTTGTAAGGGTTAGAAAGGAATCTTACGATATTTTGTTTGTTTTATAAAACCACTATTTAAAATATTCAGCTCCCTTTTCGCTATTTCTCTGTTGATTAGGGTCGCTTTTGTGTTGTTATTCGCGTCTACCCCTCTCCAGGCGGAGGCTGGCCTTTTATCGTTGCTTTTAGGCGACGATGCCCATGCCGACACTCGGGTAACGATCGGGTCGGCACAAGCCATAAATTCAACTCTTCCGGAGACTTCTGGGACCATGGCGCTTCTAGAGGCCAATACTTCCTCTTTTTCATATGGAGACAAAAACACCAAAAATGAAGCGAAAAATGACGAAGATATCGTCGCGAATGCCGAGGTAAATATAGTTTCTGATAGTGCTCTTTTGCCGGTAACGGGCCCGATGGGTGTCTCTTCGGAGGCGAATGCCGAATTGGAAGATTTTTCCTTGGATCAAGTGAGTTTTTATGTGGTCAGAAGTGGCGATAGCTTATCTCAAATAGCTGAAATGTTTAATGTTACCGAAGACACCGTCTTGTCTGCTAACAATATGAAAAAAGGCGACAAACTCCAAATCGATGATGTTCTGCTCATTCTCCCATTTTCCGGAGTGGAATATACTGTAATAAGCGGTGACACGCCTCAAGGCATAGCCAATCGTCATAAAGTAAGCTTGGACGATATGCTGGATGCAAACGATATAGACAAAGATTCAAAGCTCACGATTGGACAGAAGTTGATTATTCCCGGAGCAGGTTTGTTAGCAGACATTAAACCAAAAAGCACTGGCACTGGCACTGGCACTGGCACTGGCACTGGCACTGGTGGCCAGGTCGCAAGTGGTGGCTCACCTTCTCCTAGTGTGGCCGGATCTTTTGTAAACCCACTTCCGGGGGCGCGAAAGACTCGAGGTCTAGTGCCTGGACATAAAGGCGTAGACTTGGCGGCTCCTACCGGCACACAGATTCACGCTGCGGCTGCGGGAAAGGTTTTGATCGCGCGAAATGGCTACAATGGCGGTTTTGGAAATTATGTTGTGATCCAGCATCCGAACGGAACAAAAACCTTGTATGCTCATATGTCCCGATTGGGGACATCTACCGGCGCACAAGTCGAACAGTCTAGTGTGATCGGTTATGTGGGATCTACCGGACGCTCGACCGGACCTCATTTGCATTTCGAAGTCCTAGGAGGTAAAAATCCTTTCTAACTATTCGAGGAGAGTGAGAAAAATCATAGCCAAAATACCGACGATGACTGCGGTCAATTGCAGCATGGAATATTTGATATTTTTTGTTTTATGAAGTTCAGGCATTAGGTCTGCTATTGCCACGTAAATAAATCCTCCGGCGGCGATCGGTAAAAAATAGGTGACGAAGCTCTGTACCACTTCCCCTAAAAGCAGGGCCACTATGACTCCCACAATAGCCAAAAGTGCCGATAGAAAATTTAGAAAGAGTGCACGGGTCTTGTGGTAGCCGGCGTGTAACAACACGGCAAAATCCCCTATTTCTTGAGGAATCTCATGCAAAATGACTGCGAGCGTGGTCGCTAAGCCGATCGGAATGCTTATCATGAAGCTTGTGCCTATGATTACTCCGTCGATGAAGTTGTGGACTCCGTCCGAAATCAGGATCAATTTTCCCATGGGGTGGACGTGATTCTTCTCTGTATCGTCTCCGTGGTGGTGCCAGTGTAGGAATTTCTCCAGTACAAAAAAAAGCAAGATCCCTGCGACGATGAGAATACTCACAAGGAGCGGATTGGCCGATTCGAAAGCTTCGGGGATGAGGTGGATGAATGCATCTCCCAGGAGCGCGCCTACTGCGAGACTGATGAAGATAAAAATATATTTTTCGAGCAGATCTTTTCTAAAAGAAAGCCCTAATATTCCAACTAATGAAACTAGGCTCACTACCACCACGCTGGCCAATGCAAAAATATATGTTGACATGTGCGGGATAGGAGAATCGAACTCCTGTCCACAGTTTGGAAAACTGTTATTTTACCATTAAACTAATCCCGCCTTCGCTCATTATTTATACCCTAAAAAAACACCAAAAACAATACTGGGTATCTACTAGTATTGTTCTCGAGTTACAAAATTTTTGAACTAAAATTTATTCTACGACAATAGTTCCAAAGAAGCTGGGTTTCAAATGATCGTGATATTTCCAATTTCCAACCTCGTCAAATTTAAATGACCAGGATTCTCCAGGCAAAATACCTTTGCAGGAATCGAAAGTGCTACCAAGGCAACCACCAGTCGTAGGATAGACTCCATGTGTAGGGTGAGATGCGGAAGCTGTCCACATTGATAAAGAGCTTTCGTTTTTGAACGTTACAATAGTCCCGGCTTTTATGGTTATCGTGCTGGGTGCATAGCCCGTATTGCTATAAATTATTACAGGGCTGGCTATGTTGCTGTCATTCGTGGTCTGATCTGTTGTCTCAGTTTCATTTTCATTGTTGGTTATTCCTGATGGAGAAACTGGCGCTTGAACTTTCGGACTTTTAAATAAAAAGTAACCCCCTAAGGCGACAACTATTAAAATTAAAACGAAAGATATTGTTTTATTCATAATTTGTAAATAAAATTAATAATAATCTGCAAAGTGACTAACTTTGATTTGTTTGTTCTGACCCATTTCCCCTTTTTGTCCATGATTGTATTTTGTCGATCAAAGTTTTCGGAAGAGAATCCGCCATCAATGCGACCATTCCTGCCAAAATTCCAATATCTCTGACTGTTATGTCAGTAATACCGCTCACTACTAGGACAGCTATCAAATGTAGTGCTCCCACCAGTGCTGCAATCCATACAAACGAATCAATCAATAAGAAAACTCCGATTAAAATATCTACGAATGCGGTTCCCATCATGGCCTGCTCAATGGGTACGGGCAATAGGTTGGCGGCCCATGGCGCCAGATACCCTCCCCAAGCTTCAGGTTGTTTAAAAATTAAAACACCAATCCATAAAAAAGTTATGGCGAGCCCGACTCTTAAAATATGAAATGAAGTTTTGTTCATAATTAAATTACTGCACTTACCAATATTATAATCGCCATCAGCCAGATTGTAAATGCCGACATCAGACACCAAAAGCACCAAGCTCGGAGGACACGCCATTGCAGATATGTGAAAAACAAAGATGCGAGCGAAGCTGTCACAACGAGAATTTTAATTAGCAAGCTCCACAAAGTGGCCGGCGGGACCTCAATTACCAAAAATGCCGCTATGACAGAAATTATTATGTAAGATAAAAGGCCCACAACATCATTGTGGATGAAAAAAATCTTATTGTATTTACTTTCTAGCACTTTTTCACAGCCCCCTCCGATCGGACAGATAGGTTTTTCTAAAGCGATTCTCTTGCGAATAAGATAAACAGTTTCACTGATTCCAATCGTTGAGAGTGTAAAAAGCAAAGCAAATGAAGTCATAATGTCGGGCCGCTGGGAATTGAACCCAGTCTAAATGCTCCCAAAGCACTTGTACTACCGGTATACTACGGCCCGAATAAAAACGAGTATATCATGGTTCTATTAAATTCACCATGACCTCTTCGAGCCTGAGTCTCAGAGCGAAGGCCCGAGTTTATCGAAGGGTCACAAAATAATATCACTTACTACCTTTACCCTTGCCTTCTTTTCTTTCTGACATAAATAAACCACAAGCAAATCTACTTGCCATTCTTTTTCGTCCAGATTTTTAGATAAAATATAAGTTTGAATTGTGCGCGAGAGACGTTTTAATTTCCAAGGATGCATATTGTCTTCTGGTCTGTGTTCGTATCTCTCGTCGGAGTCATTGTACGATTTTGGTATAAAAGTATTCAGTGTTTCACGAGAAACGCTTTTCACTTCTATAAAATAAAGTTTATTTTGTTTTTCAGCTACTATGTCTATTTCACCCCATTTTTTTGTGTAATTTCGGTCTAAAATCGAGAAATTATGTTTCATGAGAAACTTCACTGCTATATTTTCACCTATTTCCCCTATTTTTTGTTTTTCTGAGGTGAATACTTTAGGCATTTAGTTGTTTCATATGTAACACGTTTCACGTGAAACGTACATGTATAATTTAATGTCTTTTATACTAAAACCCTTATTTTATAACGTATTTAGCTAAAAACGACCATAAAAGACAAACTTTTGTTATGTCCTTTATGAACATTACCAACACAGTTATCCCCAGTTTTAGTAAAACCCTTATGTGTTAAAGTTATTAATAAAGGACATTGAAATTGCTTATATTTGTGCGGCCAGGGAGAATCGAACTCCCGTCTCATCCTTGGCAAGGACGTGTTCTACCACTAAACCATGACCGCAATTTTTTTTTATTCCAAATTAATGTTGCAAACATTATAGTATTTTGTAGCATCTAATGCAATTGCCACTTTGGGTCAAAATTTCCTTATAGAATAAGCATTATTTGCCATTATATAAAAAATAGTGTAAAATTATCATATTAAAAAATAATTTGCACCCGTAGTGAAACGGATATCACAATAGTCTTCGGAACTATTATTGCAAGTTCGAGTCTTGCCGGGTGCACAAAGTAAATCTTGAACAGTCAATATAAAAACTTAATAGAAAAAATACCAAAAACTGTTTCACATGTAACAGATGCCCTTGAGCAAGCTGGTTTTGAAGCATATTTGGTGGGTGGATGTGTAAGAGATCTTATGATGTCGCAGATCCTGAGCGGAGCCGAAGGAGGAAGGGAACCTAAAGATTGGGATGTCACAACCAATGCTAAACCAGAAGAAATCATTAAACTTTTCAAGAAGACTGTGTATGAGAATACTTTTGGCACAGTGGGAGTGGTAGTTTCCCGTGAAACCACAATTGATAGTGTTTCACACTTGTCCACAAAAGCTTCAGTGTTGGTAGGAGAAACAACCACCATTGTGGAAGTCACCCCATATAGAATTGAAGCAAAATATAGCGATTTTAGACATCCTGATGAGGTGAAATTTAGTGATAAGCTAGAAGATGATCTTAAAAGACGTGACTTTACGGTCAACGCCCTCGCTTTAAATTCTAAAGGACATCTCGTAGATATGTTTAATGGTATAAAGGACATAAAGGACAAGACATTGAGGACAGTAGGGGAAGGAGGTGATCGTTTTAAAGAAGATGCACTCCGAATGTTGCGGGCGGTGAGGTTTGCGATACAATTAAATTTTTCTATTTCATCAGAAACTGCAGAAAGCATTTTTAAAAATGCGGACTTGATAAAAAATATTTCTCCGGAAAGAATTCGCGACGAGTTTATAAAAATAATTTTGTCGAAAAATCCTGCGAGCGGAATCGTGATGCTGCAAAAATTCGGATTGCTAAAAAATATTATTCCAGAATTAGAGGAGGGGATAAAGTGCGAACAATTAGGGGAGCACATTTATGATGTTTGGGAACATTTATTGCATGCTCTCCAGCACGCTGCCGACAAAAACTGGCCTTTAGAAATAAGGCTTTCTGCGCTTTTCCACGATATTGGAAAGCCAAAAAGTCGCAGAGATGTTTCGCAGGTTCAGGAAAATTCTTCCGCTTTCCTCCACCCTTCGGGCGGAACCTTCCGCGTGAAGAATCTCCCTAAACCTGCTTCGGAGCGGAAAAAAAATTCTGCAGACGGAAGGTTCCAGTCGGAGACTGGAGGAATGTCAAAGAATTTATTTCCAGCGAGAAGCAAAAAGAAATACACTTTTTACGGCCATGAAGTTATTGGGGCGCGGATGGCAAAAAAAATAATGGAGAGGCTGAGATTTCCAAAAAAGGAAACTGATCTTGTGGAAAAACTCGTCCGCAATCATATGTTTTTCTCTGATACGGAGCTAATTACACTTTCTGCAGTGCGTAGAATCATTACAAAAGTTGGCCCCGCCGACGCTAAAGCTTTGGCGGATAAAAAAGAAAATAAAGATCATCCAATTTGGGATTTAATGAAAGTAAGGGAATGTGATAGGGTAGGGATGAAGAAAAAAGAAGCTCCGTATCGACTGCGGAAGTATTTTGCCATGATAGAAGAGGCACTGCGAGACCCTATTTCCGTCGGCCAATTAAAAATAAACGGAGAATTTATGATACACAAGCTCGGAATCAAGCCTGGACCCCGCATGGGGTGGATTTTAAGTGCGTTATTGGAAGAAGTTTTAGAAGATCCAAAGAAAAATACTGTAGAAAAGTTGTCAGAGTTGGTAAAATCTATGGATAAACTTGATGATAAAGAACTAAAGGCGCTTGGAGATAAAGGAAAAGAAAAAAAAGAAGAACTTGAAGAAAAAGAAATAGAAAAATTGCACACTAAACACGGAGTACGAAAAAATAACTAGGAAACTTCCTGTTGATAACACTTTTCGCAGTAAACTATCTCGGGTCTGTCGGGGGAGTAGGAGGTTTCGAATTCGTTTTCACATTTTTCTGTGCCGTGTTGATGAGTTTTTAGTTTACACATACAGAAACGAGGCCAAAGCTTGCGAGGATTGCGCTTCTTCATTCTGTCACGGTGTCGGCATTCAAAGTCTTTGTGCGGGAGAGGAATGTTCATCCTCTTGTAGAAATCCAACTCTGATTGAGTGATACGGAAATTCTTTTTGCAGTCCTTGCAAACCAAAATTTCATTTAAAATATCTTCTGTGACCTCAGTAATGGTCTCCGGAATTTCATTTTCTTTGATTGTTTCTTTTCCGTATGTGCCAGTAGTTTGATCTTGCCATTTGAAACCTTTTTCTTCTGCTTCCTTTTTGGTAAGTGGATAATAATCATTTCCCAGAGTTTCATTAAAGCCAAAAGGGGCGAGCTCTGGCGGGAAAAATTGTCCGTAAGTTCCATCTTTTTTCATCTGTGCATCGATTTGTTCTTTGATTTTGTAAAAATCTTCTTTTGAATACTCTTTATTGAAAATCATATACTGACCCTTGCGTATAGCGTTGCACCCGATGGCACTCGTCACATTGTGGCAATTTTCAGAATATTCAACTTCATTGCAATAAAATACGAAAGCACCGTTTTTACATTTACTGCTTTGCAAGACACCCATCATGTTGTAACAAAGTTCGGGCTTGTAATAACAATTGTTCAAATCCATGCAATCGATAGAGTCCTCGGCGTCAGCGATGTAGGAAGAATTTTTTGCGCTCGAACTATCGAATGCTCGTATCCCGTCATAGCAATTGTATAGATGGTCGCCCGTAATGTTGTGACATTTTACTTGCGCAGAGTATTTAACGATTGTCTTGTTTTTTAATTCTGTAAATTCTTTCTTTGCTTTTTCGATGTTTTCATAGCTGGACAGGAGTTCTTTTTTCTTTTTCTCAAACTCTTCTCTTGAATATTTTACATTTAAAATCGCGTTAGAAATATTTCTTCCATTGACGCAAAAAATACAATTATTTGAGTTGCGCATGTTGTAGCAGAATAAGAGATCGCTCGAGGCGGTGCATTGTTCGGAATACATACATTTAAAGGATTCATGAGTATCGATGCACTCGTAGCATAATTCTGAATCGTAGATAAAAGCACAATCGACGCAGTTTTTTGATCTTTGGACCAATCTCCCGTATAGGCAATCTTGGTTGCCATCTGCTGCAAAGATGAGATAGCAATCTTTATTGTCGGCTGCACCGTTTGTATATTCGCTCCGTACGGAGTTGATCATCATCAAAGACAATCTTGGGACTTTCTTTTGCAATTCTCCATATTGTTCAAAAAATGTTTTATTGGGATCGTAATCTTGGGCGAAATTTTTAGGATCCCATTTATCGCTCCACCAGCATTCGTGGCAATACACCGTGTAAGGAGAATTGGTCGTATAGAGAGAAATCATATCCTTCTTGCAAAGATCGCAAGGCCTTTTGTAGAAAGTTCGCTCATTGCGGAAAGCAAGGCGACGCATCGCTCGGCAGTCGGGGCAGTCCTCTGGGGGAGCGGTTTTTACTTGATCGTAAAAAATCAAATCATCCTTTCTTATTTCGAACTCTTTGTTACATGTTTGGCAATTTTTTTGCATATATATTTAACCAGTTACTACGTGAAAACTTTCTAAATCCTTATTTGGTTCACTCCATTTTGTATAAAAGTTCTCTATTTCCCGGGAGCTGCTTTCTCTTTCTAGTTTGCTTGCGAACTCTAGCAAATCTCTTTCCTCTCCCTTTGCCACCACCTTAATACTACCATCTGGCTTTGTAAATACTATACCCTTGATTTGACACATAATAGCCAGACTTCTTATTGATTGAAGATAATGAAGTCCTAAGCCCTTTCCAGATATTCCACTTTCTATGTGTTTTATCATACAATCATCTTATAAATATAATATGTCATTGTCAATAGATTTCGTCAATTAAATAATCAAATAAGCCATAGACGACAATCTATTTATAGTTATCAACATATTATTGTGGAAAAAGATTGACACAGAATATTTTCTAGATTAGAATTTGGATATGAAAGATACAAATGAACAACTTAAACTAAATCTTCAATCTTTTGGATTCAGCGAAAAAGAGACGATCGTGTATGTCGCCCTCTTGGAATTAGGAAAAGGAACAGTAAGACAAATCAGCGGTAAGGCAGGAATAAATCGTACCACGAGCTACGATATCTTGGGTTCGCTTTCCAATAAAGGGTTGGTTTCTGTTTCCGGCAAAGAGCCAAAATCAGAATATGCAGTGGAGTCGCCGGAAGCAATCACCGCATATTTAAAAAAAAGAGCGGAAGAAATGGCAGAGAATATAAAAAGATCCGAAACTATTATTCCTGAGCTCGAGCGCCTTCACGTGAAACAAAATCGCCCTCGAATCAGATTTTATGAAGGCAAAGAAGGTCTCAAGCATGTATACGAAGATACGCTCACGAGCTCTGAGCCGATACGGGCTTATGCGAGCGTCGGGGATATGCACGAAGGTTTGCCGGGGTATTTTCCTGATTACTACAAAAGAAGAGCGGGGAAGGGCATCGCCATACGAGCAATCATCCCAAATACCGAGACAGGGCTAGAGCGCAGAAGTTTCGATAAGGCAGAAATGCGAGAGACTGCTCTGGTGCCAAAAGACACTTTTCTTTTTTCTCCTGAAATAAACATTTATGACAACAAAATTATGATTGCCTCTTGGAGAGAAAAGCTCGGCATCATCATTGAAAGTTCAGAAATCGCCGATGCAATGAAAAAAATTTACGAGCTCGCTTGGGCGGAAGCCAAAAGATTAGATAAAAATATATAAAACACATTTACGCCATGGCGTAAATGTGTAAACTACTACAGTTTTGACAAATTTTCTCCATAGATCTCTTTGGTGAAATTCTCGAAAAGTCTTGTACTGTAGGAAGATAGATTGAAAATCACAGCGAGCGTAAACAAGACGAGCGAAAGAGAGATACTGAAAAAGGAAAGAGGAATGGCTATTATGGCGAAGATTACAGGAGCGAGGGTGCGGACAGTACTCCCGCGGATCTCGTGCCTGGTTATCTCCGGGTTTTGGATGTGCGGAGAGTAGAGCACGTATTTTCGCATCCAGTACAGGCAAAGGCCGATAAGAATTATATGAATGCCGAAAACTATGACGGAAAGCTCATTGTGGCTGAAGGTGCCAAGCAGGCTAGTCGAAAATGGAACCAAGCTTATCAACATGAGGAACACGGCGTTGATATTTATGAGCGTGGAATCTATATTTTTTGCGTAAACGGAGATGAAAAAATGATGCGCACGCCAATAGGTGAAGAGTAGAGCAAAGCTCAAAATGTAGCTCAAGAATACCGGGATTAATCTTTGGATTTCAGACCAAAGCTCCATGTTGGTCACGGGGCCCCATAGGTCAGGAAGGTCAATCTGAAAAACCAGAATCGTCATGACGATTGCAAAAATTCCGTCCGAAAGCTGGTCCAATCTGGCATGATTCATGTTTTTAATATAGCATAAAAATAATTAAATATAAACTTTCGGTTTTTACTAAAATATTGTAATATTAAGACATGAAAGAACAATCTTCATTAGCCGAGGAAAGAGCGGAGATTTATCTCCGGCTGGAACAGTATAGCGATATCTTTTCGGATTTCGACATGAGGCCGTTTGGAAGGAGGGCGCTCTCGATAGACTTTCTAGAAGAGCTCAAGCGAGCAGCGACAGATGCAGACCAGGGCGGGATAGAGCTCATGCTGCATATTCCTGAAAAAGATCGGAATGAATCCGAAGAAGAAGTCATCAAGGAGCGTCTAGCGGTGCATTTCAAGAAGCATTTTCATCTACTATCAGCAGAGAAGCATCGCGTGCTCAAGCTCGGGCGAAGCATGGTGATCATGGGTATTATTTTTATGGTGGCTGCTACCTTTATTGTTTTCAAAGATCCTTCGGAAAGCTTGTTCTTGTCTTTCCTAGTCGTCTTTTTGGAGCCCGCGGCGTGGTTTCTGCTCTGGGAGGGGATGGATCAGATAATATTTAATTCCAAGAACATGAATAGGGATCTGAATTTTTATCGCAAAATGTTCAATTCCCATAAACACATATATTTCAAATCCTATTAAGTTTTTATTGAAACAGGGCAGTGGTCGGAGCCCAAGACTTCTGGAAAAATCTCAGCGCTTTTTATTTTCTTTGCGAGCTTGCTGCTTGCGAAAATATAATCTATCCTCCAGCCCACGTTCCGCGCTCTCGCATTAGCGAAATGGCTCCACCAGGAGTAGTGCCCTGGCCCTTTGGTGAAAATGCGAAAAGTATCTACGAAGCCATTGTCTACAATTTTTTGAATCCCTTCGCGCTCTTCTTTGGTAAATCCTTTCAGCCCCTCGTTGGCCCCGGGGCGGGCGAGGTCGTCCGGTGTGTGCGCTACATTCAGGTCTCCGCAGAAGATTACCGGTTTTCCGTGTGGTGAGCTTGCCGAACCATTGATTTCCAGCCTTTTGCAATATTCGAGGAAAGCGGGATCCCATTGCTTATAGCGCAAAGGAATGCGAGAGAGGTCGTCCTTGGCGTTTGGAGTATAGACGCTCACGAGGTAAAAGTCTTTAAATTCTGCGGTGATTATTCTACCTTCAGTTTCCGTATCGCCGTAAGTATCTTTTAATTTATATTTTTTTGCAATGTTTTCAGGAAAATTATTTATTACAGAAAGTGGTTTCCCGACTGATTTTATTTTTACGAAAATAGCAGTGCCTGAGTATCCTTTTTTAATTGCTGAATTCCAGTATTCCTCGTACTCGGGCAGGTTTACTTCAGATTGGTGCTGCTCTGCCTTGGTTTCTTGTAGGCACAATATATCCGGCTGGTATTTTTCTATGAATGGCACAAAGAGCCCTTTTTTATGGACTGCTCGTATTCCGTTCACGTTCCAAGACATAATTTTCATCAGATTTTTTTGAAAAGAGTTTCGATCAAAGTTAGCTTATTCATTCCTCTTTGGACTTCGGTTGGCTTCACTTCCTGCGAGACAACCTCGAAGTGGGTTTTAAATATATTTTTTATCTCTCCACCTTCAAAGAAATAATAATGCACGCCGTATTTCTCAAATTCTCTTGTGGACGAGGCGGAAGGATGAAATTCAAAAAAGCCGGATGTCTTGGAGGAGAGGGATACGTTCAAGTAGAGACCTCCCGGCTTCAAGATACGATGTATTTCTTTTACATACTGTGGCCAGTCTTCTTTATACAAATTTTCGAAAAGCCCAAAGTCGCATGCTCCGTCGAAGTTCTCATTTACCAGGGGAATATTGAGCGCGTCTCCTTCCAAGAAGCCTACTTTACCTTCCAGTTTCCAGTCTTTGATGGCTTCGTTCGCTTTTCTGACTATGGCACTTTCGAAATCGAGCCCAATCACTCGGAAACCTATTTCCGCAAGATGTTTAGCAAAAAGCCCGCGACCGGATCCGAGCTCTAAAATGATGTCTCCTTTTTTGAGCTTGCTCGTGAGTTTCGCCACTTGTTTGTTAGTGGGCTTGTGTGTCCAGACGTCGGTGCCGGTCTTGTAAGCTGTTTCGAAATATGTTTTATGCGCCTGATAATCCATTTGTAAATTATACCACTGTTTGATTTTGGAGCGGAGTCTCTGCTTTGCCATTTTTCTTCAAACTATATGGGAACCAGTTGACGGTATATTCTTCCATCTCAAAAACATCTTGACTGATGATCGTGTCGCTGAATTCAGTTTTGATTCTATCCAAAATTCTTTTCAATGAATCTTTATTTTTTACGGCGAATTCTACGGCGAGATCGTATTTACCCAAAGTCACAGTGGCAAAAGTGGATTCGGGTAGTAGCGCCACAGCATCTATAATTTTTTGCACATCATTTTGGTTTTTTAAAGTGAAATCTACTTGATATTGTTCCACTCCGAACTTTTTAAAATTAATATCTAAGACCGAATTTCCTAGAAATCCACCCTTTTTAAGTTTTTGGATTCTGTATCTTATAACATTCGGATGAACTTTGTTTGTTTTAGCCATTTCACTCAAACTTGCGCGCGAGTTTTTCGCTAGGGTAGTGATAATCCCATAATCTAGGTCATCTATGTCAGGCCTTTTTAATTCTTCTGGGTAGTGCGAATGGAGTAATTTTCCGCCTTCATAAAAAAAGCGAAAATTAAATCTATGCACTGAAGTCATAGTCAAAATTTCCTGTTCCAAAACATATTCTCCAAATTTTTCCTTGAAGGGAACTAGAAAAGCATATAAATTAGAAATATCTTGCGCTAGAACCAAAAAAGTACAATCAAACCTGCCTTCGAGCCTAGCCAAATACGCTATCCCATGATAGGCGCGGAGATAATCAATAATATCTCTTTCTATTTTGGGAATTGTTTTCTGAAACTTAAAAAAGAATTTGTAATAGAAACTATTTAAATTTGAAGTGTTTATACTGGTTATGAAATTCTTAATATAGCCATTTTTCTGCAAGCGTTTGACCCGAAAGGCGACAGTTTCATTTGGAATATCAACTTTTTGCGCCAAATCCAAAAAAGACTGCCCGCTATTCAAATCAAGCTCGTAAAGTATCTTTTGGTCTATTAAATCCAGTCCCTTATTATTCATTTTATTGGCAATATATTACTACTAAATACAAATAGTATAGTCTATTTCTCTTTTATTGTCAAATATGTCTTTAATTATTGACAAATACTAAAAATATGTCAAAATGATGAAAGAAGTTGTTTGAAAACTTAATAAATGGGTTGGCTCTTGAAAGGAAGCCTCGCTGTCCCGAAATAATATAGCGGAAATGCAAAAAAATGAAAAAAAAGAGTTTATTTGATTACAGTGAAAGTGACGTCGATTCCTTGTCGGGAAAAGAATTTGTAGAATTGTTGCTTTATACTGAAGAGCGTTATCATAGTTGTCGTGATAGTATTGCCAGGTTTTGCGCCCTTGAGTTTTTTGATGATGGGCCTCCTGATTTAGAAGAAGAGCGTAAAAAACTCGAGATACTAAGGAGTTTTTGCCACAACCGCATTGAGAAAGAATTAAACAGAAAATAACAACAACAAAACGAAAGGAAACAAGAATGAAGAAAGAAAAACAAGAACTCTTGTGGGAGCCGGAAAAAATTAGGGAAAAGTTGGAAGAACAGATATGGTATTCCCAATCTGGAAACTTCCAAAAACAGATTCTTCACAATCCTAAAAACGCGGGCATTGTTGCTGAACTGGCGGACAGAAGGGTGCGATATTTTTGGGAGTTGTACAAGGAGAATACCAATCTATCCGGACAAGATCAACTCGAGTCTTGTGTCGGAGAAGAAAATATCGCGGAGATAGACAAAGTTTTGAGAGCAGAAGGGTTGCCCAGCCTCCAAGACTTTGATAGCCTTTATTCCTTTTTTAAGGAAATCAGGGAGTTATTTAGAGACTAATCAAACCGCTCAACAAAGGGAAACCGTTTGGAGGGCGGTTTTTCTATTTGTTCTATAAAACTTCACGATCGTGGGATTTCATAGTATGCGACATATATACGCTATAGCGTAAATATGCCAAGTTGTCTTTTTAATTTTTATTATGAAACTTCTTATGTATATCCCGCAAATGTTTGTCTGTAACGTGCGTATATATCTGTGTGGTGCCGATGTTGGCATGGCCGAGCATGGCTTGTACGGAGCGGATATCTGCGCCATTTGATAGGAGGTCGGTGGCAAAAACGTGACGAATCACGTGCGGGGTTACCTTTTTAGATATTCCGGCGATAGTGGCATACCTCTTTACGATTCTTTCTATTGAACGGCGAGTGAGCCCTTCAGTTGTTTCTTTTTTTGAAATTTCATCGCTTAGTTTCACAAAAAGAGCGTCTGATATATCTTTGCGAATCGATAAATATTCTTTAACAGATTTTTTTGCCTCGTCGGATAGGAAAACAACTCGCACTTTGCCACCCTTCCCCCTAATAGAGAATTCATCTAGATGCAAGTCTAAGTCATTTTTTAGTGAACAAAGTTCTGAAACACGCAGACCCGTAGAGAAAAGCATTTCCATGATCGCTTTATCACGCGCACACCTTTCCAAGTTTTTTTCTTTGTTAGGAGCATCCAAAAGTCTTTTCAATTCCTCTTGCGAAATTACGTCGATTTGTCTTTCACCGACTTTTGCAAGTTCTATATGGTCAGCGGGAAGAGAAGCGATGCTTCTTTTTGCTAGGAATTTGAGAAAACTTCGCAGAGCAATCATATAATAATTCTGGGTTTTCTTTTTTATCGTGTCTCCGGTGGCGCGGTTGTTCCCAGTCGTCTGGCGATTGAGCCAAATACGGAAATCTCGAACTTTTTCATCCGTAATATTTTTTGGGTCGGTAATTTTTGTTTGCTCGAGAAATACAGTCAGATAGTGGTCGTAATTTTCTACAGTTCTGATAGCACGGCCTTTTTCTATCTCCACATATTCCAAGAATTGATTTTTTAGCTCCTTTAGTGATGCCATTTGCCAATTATACCATGTCGCACAATATATTTTATAATGAGAAAGTGCTTGCTCACACATAATCACGGGGTACAGGGGAAGGTTGCAATTTTAGCTACTTTATGCTAATATGCGGGGTATGTTAGCAACCAAGAAAAAGCAAGCAATTATAAAGAAAAATCAGATTCACGATAAAGATACGGGCTCTCCGGAAGTACAGGTGGCTGTGATTTCTGCGGCTATTGATGAATTGGCGAAACATTTAAAGAAGCATAAAAAGGATAATCATTCTAGGAGGGGACTCATCAAAATGGTTGCCGACAGGCGCACTCATTTGAAATACTTGGAGCGAACAAACAAAGCTCGCTACAACGCTTTGATGAAGAAGATTGAGCTCGTCTAGTTAAACTCAAAATTAAAATATGAGAAATTTTGGCGGGGAAGGTTCCATCACCAGATGGAGAAATCCGCAAAAATTTCTCATATATTAATTTTTTATAATCTGGTATAATTACTTCAGGTTGAACTTTTAATATTTTTAATAATTTTTTTTATATATGGTAGTCATTAAGCACAAAGAGCAAAGAGTCGGAGTTTTTATCGATACTCAAAATTTATATCACTCGGCCCGCAATTTATACAAAGCGAGAGTCAATTTTGGCGCAGTCTTGAAAGACGCGGTCTCCGGCAGGAAGCTGGTGCGGGCGGTGGCCTATGTCATCACCACCGAGGCGGGCGACGAGAAAAATTTCTTTGAGGCTCTGCAGAAGCTAGGCATCGAAACCAAGACCAAGGACTTACAGATATTTTCAGGCGGATCAAAGAAAGCTGATTGGGATGTTGGGCTCGCGGTCGACGCGATCAAAATGTCTCCTCGCCTCGACTCTGCAGTCATAGTCTCCGGCGACGGCGACTTTGTTCCGCTAGTGGAATATCTGCAGACCATGGGCGTGCAAGTAGAAGTCGTATCCTTCGGTCAATCGACCTCCGGCAAGCTCCGCGAAGCGGTGGACGACTTTGTGGATCTCTCTGAAAATCCTAAAAAATATCTAATCGGGGTGAGATAAGACATGAGCAATACTGCGCCTATTCTCAAAGAATACGGTGAGGTGCTGGACACGAAACAGGCATTTTTTGCTGTTCTCAAAAAGAAATCCAAAAATATTTTTCTTGCTGTTTTCATATCGACAGCTTGGAGCGTATGCTTCTTCATATTTTTGCCTAAGGAAATTACCTTATCGGATCTCGGTTTTTATATTCTTATCACCCCGTGGGTCTTATTCGGCGTTTACCTGGCGATGCTTTACTCCAAAGTGCGCGAGGCCTTCTGGATGCAGCTCGCTTTGAAATATAAATGGGATTATATAGCCACCAAAAATACTTTGGATGAAAAAGCACTTTTATTCAAAATCGGCCACTCTCCAAAATCGCATCATGGCATCAGTGGCACCTACAACGGCCAGCCCTTCCACATCTTTGAATATCAGTACACTGTAGGCTACGGCAAGCACAAAACAACTTATTCATTTACGGTTTTCGAAATAAAATTTTCCGGAACATTTCCGCATCTTTATTTGAATTATAAAGGTGACTGGCATGCAAACCCTCCCTCGATGTTTTCTTCTCTGGCCAATATTTCCGTCCCGCCCCAATTTGCAGATAAGTTCAAACTATACTCACCAAAGGAATACGAAATAGAAACTCTGGAAATTTTTACTCCGGAAATTTTTGCCGAGCTCCTTGATTCAAAATGGGATCACGACATGGAATGGGTAGAAGGGGAACTGGTCATTTACACAAGGAAAAAATTTAACAATTTCGCGAGCCTCGATGCGGAAGTCGCGAGAATCAAGAAATTTATTGATGTCCTTTCCCCAAGGCTAAACAAGTCCAAACTCTCTTCGATCGGAGATCTTCCTTTTTTATTGAAGAGATGACTGTTGAAACATTTAGTGTAATATAAGATCCGTTGCTTTTTTACCTCAAAATGCTAATATAATCAATAGTTCATTAGACTTTATTAGTTAATCAGTTCGCGTCTAGACACAAAGTAGTGTTTCAATCCGCCCATAAAACGGAAAATAAAAATGAAACAACACTGTAGTCTGGACACGAACCCTGTCCGCCTTTGGCGGATCGCCCGTCTAGAGCGGGAATCATATGCAAAAAAAAGAATATAGTGTGGAGATCGGAGGTAAAAAAATGACAGCTGTTTTTACCGATTTAGCGGAACAAGCTCACGGATCAGTGATGCTCAAATACGGCGAGACGATAGTCCTCGCCACTGTCTGTATGTCGCACGACAGCCAAAAGGGTCTGGGCTATTTCAATCTGACGGTGGATTATGCAGAAAAGTTTTATGCGGCCGGAAAAATTTTAGGTTCACGTTTTGTAAGGAGAGAAGGCAAGCCATCCGAAGATGCCATCCTCGCGAGCCGAGTCATCGACCGGACTTTGCGACCGCTGTTTGACCAGTCTATCCGGCATGCGGTGCAGGTGATAGTGACGGTGATCTCTGTCGACGATAACGACCCGACTATTCTAGCGGTGAATGCCGCTTCGCTCGCGCTTGCAGTGTCGAATATCCCGTGGAACGGGCCTATCGGTTGTGTACGTATCGGAAAGTACGATGATGAGAGCTTGAAAATAAATCCTTCCCAGAGTTTGCGCCAAGATGATACGAAATATCAGTTTGATCTCACGGTGTGCGGGAGAAATACCCATATCAATATGATTGAGGCATCCGCCCACCAGACGGCAGAAGCGGAGCTCACCGAAGCTCTGCTTAAAGCGAGCGAGGAGATCACTAAATTGGAAAATTTTCAGAAGAGCATCGTGGCTGAAATCGGGAAAGAAAAGAGAGTCATCCCAAAAGAGACGATCGACCCCGAGTCAGTAAAATTATTCAACGCGGAAATATTACCAAAAATGGAGGAAGCTATCTTTTCCGGAGCAGGCAAAGCCAAAATAGATGCGCTCCACAACGTTTGGAACAAGATGGTGGCCGAAAAGTATACAGACAGAGAAGATTTCAGTCTAGAAGATAATTTATTTGACGATACAGAAAACGACATTCTCCACAAAAAAGCAATTGAAGAAAATAAACGTGCTGATGGCAGAAAAATGGATGAAGTTCGAGATCTTTTTGCGCAAGCTGGAGGGCTCTCGACGATACTGCATGGCTCGGGGATCTTTTATCGCGGAGGCACGCATGTTCTTTCGGTGCTCACTTTGGGCGGACCAGAAGACAGGAATCTAGTGGATGGTCTTCAGCTCAAAGTTGAAAAAAGATTTATGCATCATTACAACTTTCCTCCGTACTCTGCCGGCGAAACAGGAAGGGCAGGGTTTACCAACCGTCGCGAAGTCGGCCATGGAGCACTCGCTGAAAAAGCTCTCGCCATGGTATTGCCTGCTGTGGCGGATTTTCCCTACACGATGCGTTTGGTCTCGGAATCAATGGCTTCGAACGGTTCGACTTCTCAAGCTTCGATCTGTGCTTCCTCACTTGCTCTCATGGACGGCGGAGTGCCGATCAAGGCGCCTGTCGCCGGCATCGCGATGGGGCTGATGCTGCGCGAAGCAAAGTCCCGAGTTTCTGTCGAGGGATTACCCTTCGGCTCCGCTCAGGGTCAAAATTTTGAGTACAAAATTTTGACTGATATCCAAGGCCCCGAAGATCATCATGGTGACATGGATTTCAAAGTGGCCGGTACGAGGACTGGAGTCACGGCAATACAACTAGATGTGAAAGTGGAAGGAGTGCCGATAAAAATATTGAGTGAAGCCATGGAGCAAGCAAAGAGTGCCCGCATGGCGATCTTGGATGTGATTGAAAAAGAGATAAGCGCCCCTCGCCCCGATATATCGCCGAGCGCGCCGAAAATATTGATCATCAAGATCAATCCGGAGATGATTGGTATGGTGATCGGCGGGGGAGGAAAAACTATTAAAGAGATCAAGGAAAAGACCGGAGCGGAAATAACTATCGAGGACGATGGCACGGTTTATTTTACCGGTAAAGGGGATAGCGCAGAGAAAGCGAAGACCATAGTTCTCGACATGACCCATGAATTTACCGTAGGCGAAATATTGAAAGGTGAAGTCGTAAAAATAGCCGACTTCGGGGCTTTTGTGGGGCTGAATGCATTTACCGACGGCATGGTTCACATCTCAGAATTGGCGCCATTTCGCGTGGAACGAGTTAGCGATATAATAAAGGAAGGGATGATCGTGCCGGTCAAGGTCATTTCTATCGACAGAGAAAAAGGCAGGATCGGCCTGTCTATCAAGGAAGCAGATAAAGATTTCTTTAAGAAGCCTTAAACTTGTTTGTTTAAGCAAATATATGGAAAAAGAAAATAAAAATAATCTCCAAGGGGCCGAAATTGGCAACAAGATCGTTCAAACTTACGCCGATGACATGGTGAAGGTGATTGAAGATGACAAGACTGGCCTCGTAAAAAAAATAATCCATGGAGAAGAACAGCATGAAAAAGAAAAGAGGAATCTCTCTCCAGAATCAAAAAAGAACCAATTCTTTATGATGGTGGGCGGATTGTTCATAATACTCGGTGTTGTGACTCTGGTGTACTTCTTTTCCAAGACTAAAGTTCCGACTGTGCCGGTAGGGCAGCAGTTTTCGCCTATTATCTTCCTTGACCAGAGCACTTTTATCGAGGTGAAAGATCTCAAAAAAGAAAAAATAATGCAGGCGGTAGTGAACGCCGTCAATGCAACAGAAGTCAAAAACGGAGGCGTGGAAGGCATTTATCTTACTTACGACAAGAACAAGATCATAGGGCTCCGGGAATTCTTCACCCTTATCAAAGCAAATTTCGAGCCGAAGCCGGATCAGCCCCTCACGGATGGTTCCGGAACCGTCAGCTTTGTGAGCGATAGTTTCCTGATGGGGGCAGTAAAAAATCAAACAGACGACTTTTTTATTTTGCTTAAAGTCCGTTCCATCGCAGATGTCTTTGATACGCTCCGCCTCTGGGAAGACAAGATGTTTCTCGACTTATACAAATTTTTGGGCCAAACGGTAACGACTGAAAATAATTATCTTCTCACTGCTGATTTTGAGGACGGTATTGTGGGTAACAAAAATGCGCGCATTTTATATGAAAAAGACAGCATAGAGGACAGGAAGATAGCTCTAATGTACGTCTTTGCAGATGATAATTCTGTCATTATCACCAACACTGAAAAGGCTGTGCGGGAAATAATGACTCGCCTGGCTGCAGGCCAGATCAAGAAATAATGGTGCTATTTGGGTTGTAAACGTGTTACAATAAACACAGGTCGCTTATTAATTTCTTTTACCATTTTTTTATGTCAGTACTAACTCTAGCGCAAGTCGTTTTCTTTCTTGTGTTTGGCATCAGCCATTTTTATCCGTTCAAGTATTCCCGGGTCATCAGCGCAGTCGCAGCAATCGTAATCGGCGTACTCTTGGTTATAAAATTATAATTGCTTGCTAAGCTCGTAAAAAACATTAGGATTCTGGTGTTTTTTATTTATTTTTTTGATCTTTTCCCAAGGCAGGTTTCCCTTGCCGAAATGCCCGTATGCAGCAGTTCCCTTAAAGATGGGATTGCGCAAACCGAGGCTCTCAATGATGGCGAGCGGACGAAAATCAAAATTTTCGCGGACGATTTGCGACAAATCTTCTCCTTTTTCGTTGATAGCTTCTACCATGAGCGGTTCCGCTACCCCGATCGCATAGGCGACCGATACCAATACTTCTTTGCCATAACCGCCGGCGACCAAGCTTTTGGCCGCATATCGGCACATATAGGCGCCGGAGCGGTCTACCTTGGTGGCATCTTTGCCGGAGAAACAGCCTCCGCCATGGGGGACTAGGCCTCCATAAGTGTCCACCATCAGTTTGCGCCCAGTGAGACCGGTGTCCGCTTCGAATCCTCCGGAGACGAAGTGTCCAGTCGGGTTTACCAATATTTTCGCTGTTTTTCTTTCGAGAGGAGTGAGGAGAGGGTGGATTATTTTTTTAGTGATCTCTTTTTTGATTTCTTCCTGGCTCACATTTTTGGCGTGCTGGGTGCTCACGAGGACAGTGTGAAGCTTGCCGTCTCTGTAAGTGACTTGCGTCTTGCCGTCCGGCTTGAGCCATTTTATTTTGCCTCTTTTTCGCATCTCTTCGAGGCGGCTTGCGAGCTTGTGCGCTAGGACTACCCCTTTCGGCAGAAATTCCGGAGTTTCATTGGTGGCGTAGCCATACATTATGCCTTGATCTCCCGCCCCGCCGGTGTCCACCCCCATCGCTATGTCAGGGGACTGAGTGACGATACGCGCGGAGATATCGAGCTTGTTGTTATAGCCGATTTTCTTATAGACATCCTGCGCTATTTTGGCGTAATCCACTTTTCCTTTGGAAGTTACTTCTCCGCCGATCACTAGCTTGCCATGCCCGCCAAAAGTTTCGACTGCGACCCGGCTTTTGGGGTCGGCTTTCAAGTAAGCGTCTAAAATTGAGTCGGAAATCTGGTCGCAGACTTTGTCCGGATGCCCAGAAGTAACGCTCTCGACTGTATAACTGCCATTGTGCTTGTAAAACATAAATAATTTTTTGAATAAAAAAATCCTCAAACTAATGAGGAAAGAATTTTATGTCGACTAGGCATACTTATCTCTCCTCATGCTGTCTTATCAGCATTTGGTTGGATTTAGCACCTTTGCCTAAAACGTATAGCTAGGTTGCCGGGCGAGTCATCAAGCCAATTCTCGCTCTCCGTCCGTAGTTTTACGAAGGAGGATCGTCGCCACTCTTGATATATTTACTTGTAAATAAAGAATAGCAAACTAATTTTATTATTGCAAATGTAACCAAACTCTTTCTTGGCACACTTTTTGATAGGCAATCTATCTCCGCGTGCTCGCGGAGCGAACTTCTCGCGCCGTCGCGCTGCGAAAGGCCTCTCAAAAAGTGCGCTCATCGAGTCTGAGACTCTCAGAGTCGAATGACCTGCAACGAGTTTGGTTGTTCTTTATTCTACCGCTGGCAATTCGATATAGAAAGTGGAGCCCTTGCCTTCGCCTTCAGATTCTACCCAGACTTTGCCCTTATGCGCTTCGATGATGAGTTTGACCGAATAGAGGCCATAGCCGGTCGAGTCCACGTTTACCCTGATCGAGTCCTTGCCGCGGCCGCCTTCGGTAAACAAGTTCTTCTTGTCTTCCGGGGTGATGCCCATGCCGGTATCTCTGACTGACAGCAATATTTTTCCAGCATTCCGCTTGAGCGAGATGAATATCCCTCCTTCCTTGGTGTATTTGACGGAATTGTCGATAAGATTATTTACCGCTTCTTGTAGCCAGAAAGCATCTCCTGGTACGGTATAATCACTTTCCCCAACTTCCTTTTCTATTTTCAGGCCCTTCTTTTCCGCGGGGATCTTTTTTTCAGAGAATGATTTTGAGACTACATCTTTAAAGTCTACCTTTTTCATTTCGTATTTGATGAGACCTTGTTGCAAGTTCGCAGCGTTCAAAATCAGATCAATGGTCTTGATGCCGTTGTCGTTTGCCTCGAGGCCCTGTTCGGATCTCCTCCTGACTTCTTCATTTATGTCTCCAAAAGTTCCATCCAATATGCCCGCAAAGACATATTTGGAATGAGTAAACGAACCTTTCACTTTGTGGTTGATGAGATGCATCAAGCTTTCACGTTGTTTGATCAATTTTTCAAGTTCAACATTAAGTTTGGCTAGCTCTTCTTTCTGCTTTATTTCTCTTTTAACACTTCTTATCAAGAGGTCACCCATAATTATAATAAGTAGAAGTGTTGCTATTGCAACTGCTCTAACATTGTCTATACTTCGAATGAAAATAATTCCTAGGACTGAAAATCCAAGAGCAGCAACAAGAGCTTGTGTCCCAATCAATTTTGCATTAAATGTTTTAAACTTTACAATCATGTACCCTAAAAATAGTGCAAACAGAGGCATACAGAAAAGACCGATTTGTGCAAGAGTCCAATCCTCAGTTATACTTCCGATTATATTTCCTGAAACAAAGCTTAAAAGAAAAAGTATTATACCAAAAGTAACAAGAATGATTTGCTTTCGCATTATTTCGGTGGCTTTGTAGTACGCCTTAAAAGCGTATAGGAGTATCCAGAATAAATATATGGTTTCTGTTATATATATATAATATGTAGCTATGGGTCCTTCAATTGGTTCTCTAAAACAGTTTGATAGATCGAATGAAACAAGTGCAAGCTGTGTTGGTAATAAAACTATGATTGGTAATAACAACGAAAATATTCCAATCTTTTTTTTAAAGCTTATATCCTTTTTTTCAATGAAAACATAAATAAAGTACACACATAGAGCATACACAAGGGGTTCCACTAAAAGAATTAACGACCAAAAAAACATTATAAAATCAGGCCTTTCATTTGCCCAAAGGACAAGGTCGAGGAATGTCCATGTCGCGAAAAAAAGCATTATAAAAAATAATAATTTATTTACTAAACCTTTTTTATTTTGAGAAAATACAAAGAAACCAACCACCAAGGCCAAAATCATTGCAAGAAAATGCGAATAATAAATCAAAGTTCCAAATACATTGTCAGAAAAAATCAAAAATCTTGATGAATCCCATTCGCACAATTCTATAAATGTTTGAGTTATCATATCCATATGATTATTCCTCTAATAAAGATTCGTTAAATGCCTCCTCATCTTGGAATACTTCGAAATCATTATTAATTACATATTTGTTATAAGTAATTATAATTGACACAATTGCAAGTGAAATAAATATAAGGAAAAATATTTTTGATTTTTTATCTACCATGTATTTATTATACATTAAAATCCTTTTTAATAAAATTTACCCATTCAGTTTGTAATTTTTTCTGATTTTTGAATTTAAATGCATTAAACTTTTTGTAAATTTTTCTAAAATCTTTTGGGATATGTGATTCATGCCCGGAAAATTTTTTTGGATGCAAAAACTGAATTGACCTAATTGTTTTTCTGCAATTTTTCGAACCGCAATAGCATTTGATGTACCAAAAAATATCTGCCTCATTCAATGAATAATCGAAAGTTATTTCTTCATTTTTTTTAATATCACGGATTGCTGCAGCCGTAACTCTTCCTTTAATGGCACAATTTGGTTCACAGGAATGATTTATGTACAAACCGTGGTTTATAGGGTTAATCCAAGTATTTTTTCTTATTCCAATCCAGTTAAAACCAGCAATTTTTGCTTGCTTTTTGTTGTGTATTAAAAAATTAACTTTCTCTCCTTTGATAATAAAAACGATATCACCTTTTTTTATATCTTTTTTTGCAAAAATTCCTTTCCCGTGCAATTTACTCTCCCCGATGTAGATTTTCATGGTTTAATTATGCTTCGTAAGAAAACTTATATCTTTCATTATACCCTTCTTTCTTAAAAGAAGTATAAAAATTATTATGAGATCAGAAACAAGCATATATATAGGGTATAATAAAATTGCGAAAGTAAATCTTTCCACAGCAAACATATTCAAGCTATCTGCGACTCCCGTACCGAACCATGCCCAAAAGTCTTCTCCTTCTGGTCGCAAGTATGATTTTTTAATAGTGGGCACTATTGCAAAAGAGTCAATCAATAAATTAGTTACAAGGGCGACTACTGGATTATTGAATATAACCCATAGAATAATACTAAAAATTGCGCCAAATAGACAAATTAAATCAGTTTTGTTATTTAATCCTCCTTCTCCATATTTAATAGATAATAGTGCTATAGAAAAAGGTCCGATAAATTCAACAAAGGGGACCCATATTGTATTAACAGCGCCGGAGGCATAATAACTTATTCCGATTACCAAACCCATGAAAGACCAAATCCACCACGTCGCTCGGTTGGGTTTCGAACCACCCCTGAATATTGAAATAATATAAACAATATAGGCTAAAAAGGCGATTACCCCAGCAATTATTCCTAAAACAACTTTTATGTCCCCGAAATCAAAATTAAATACCATAGCGGTATTGTAGCATTTATAAACATTCTTGTGAAAAATCCTAGCTTTCCATATGCTAGAATTAGCTTTATGAGCTTTTGGAAAAAAATGCCTTACTGGCTACGAGGAGGGGTGATCGGAGGTGGAATTTCTCTTGTTTCTACTTTTCTAACAAGTTTTTGTGAATATATAATTATGGTACCAGGCTATACGGGCTTAGGATTTGAATGTTTGCCTTTTGCTATTCCATGGATTCCTTTCTGGTCTTTTAAAAATATAATTTCCTTGTCCGTAATTGAATATACAATAGCCGGAACTGCCGTGTGGTTTGTTTTTGGTTCTCTAGTAGGTTCGATTATAAAATTTATAAAACTTAGAAATAGTAAATAAAAAGAGCTTACCGAAGCAAGCTCTGTGTTGTGACTAACTAATTACTTAATACGGTGCAACTGCCCTGTAGAATCTCATCGGGTAGTTCGTTGAGCTTTGATCGAAGAATCGGACAGCTCCGTTCGTGTTTTTAAGGACAGCGATGTCATTCCAGTCAACGAGATTGACAGAGGACTGAACGTTATATTCAAACCCCGCCTCTCCTGTTAACTGATAGATTCGCACGCCATTTGTTATCTCGCTTCCTATAGATAGCGAGAATGGCTGGCTAACACCAACCTGATTAAGAACAATGTTTGTAATCGCTACGATTGACTGAATATTCGTGAACGAATCGAGACGGAGTCCCAGAGTATGACTGCTGTTCGCGATTGAATTTGGGTACCTGAACGTGTAATGATTATTACTGACAATACGTTCGTCAATTGAACCGATGACTTGGTCGTCCCAGACAACCGTCAATAATCCTTGAGCTCCACTTAAACTGATGAATTCAGTATCAAAGGAAATCACATTTAATGGATTAGTGCTGGAAACAAGCGTAGCGAGCCACACTGGTGATCCACTTGACAGTTTGATTGAGGAGTCAGAACGTTTTAGAATTGTGCCGGTATCGCTTTGGACTGTCGGCGATTGAGTAAAATCAATCAACGTATTATTCCATGTCGCAGGAGTCAGCTGAACTTCCGTGACACATGTAGGGTCGGGGGTGCCCAAGATTTGAGCTGGATCATTTCCTGGCGTATAAGGAACAAGAGGATAGGGCCAGTTGCCATCTTCACTTAATGCAAACCCAAATCCTTCATAGTCCGATGTTACACCATTGCCTGTAATTGTGTTCATAAAGAAGTCCAATGGCCAATTATGCGATGTAACTGTTTTTGTGCAGGGTTCAAATTCACCCGAAGCGGATGAATGGAACTTGAGAGTAGTGATCTTGTTGGGATCAAGAGGGGTGACATCAATGTTGTGGGCATTCACCAATAAACCTTGGGTAAACGGCCAGATTTCTCCTCCTGTTGAAATGTCACGAGTGAAGTAATTAACCGCCCAATCAGCACTATTTCCATACGTATATATTCCTGAGTAGTCAAAACCAACGAAGGGATCAAGAAATACGCAGTAAACTTTAGTGTTTGGTGATAATGCCCTAATTCTTTCTGCGGTTGCCTGAATCAAAGCTGCACCAGCACTATGAGCAAACATATAAACATCTGTCCACCCCTGTGCTGCAATACAATCACCCAGTATCTTTCCTTCCTGTTTCCCATTCTCAAGAGCGGTTTGGGGACCACCTTTGATTAAAGGGATCTGAGCCCCCTTAAGCCATTTATAGGGAGCCACTTGCCAATTCGCAAGACTGCGACTTGTAAGATAGGAATTAATACTGCCAATCATATTATCGAGCCATGTTATGTCGGGATTCCAACCATGTGTTCCAATTACTAACTTGCTTTTTCCTGGCTGTTTCGTAACTGAGCACGAGTAAACTTCCTGCGTCGGAGCCGGCAAATTTGCAAACGGCGCAAACCATCCGGGCAAGACAGTCCGGAATCCTAATCCATAAAAGAACCAAGACGGAGAACCGAAACCGACACGTATCGGATCGCAAGGGAGGCGACGTGAATTTCGACAAACGGCAGCGAAGGTGTAGTCGTACCAGGCACCGCCTCGAAGTATGCGCAAAGACCCAGATACGGCACCAAGCGGATTGTTTTGCGGGCCGTCCGGATATGTTCCGTACAAGTCCCAGCACCATTCCCAAACGTTTCCGGCCATATCGTGCAGTCCGTAGCCGTTTGCTGGAAAATACCCGACTGGACTTGTATTAGGAACAGAGTATCCGCCGTTACAACCGAAGACGCAATTTAAGCCACGCGTCGGACTCGTGTCGTAGACTTCACTCTCTCTGCTGTTGTAGTTTGCTTGGCTGTGGGTGATGGTATCTCCTTCACTCCATGGGAAACGGTGCCCGTTTGTTCCACCTCGGGCGGCTTTTTCCCACTCCGCTTCGGTCGGCAAGCGATATCCCGCGTTCCATTTCACGAAGCTGTTTTCCATAATTACTTGTCCAGTGCGGTAAATATTCGAATGAGTGGCGCTGGTGTAGTAGGCGGGCATTCGGGATTCTTTTTGCGAACGTGCATTACACCACTTCACCACGTCGTACCAATTTATGGTGTGAACGGGATGATTAGTGCCTCGGCTTCGATTTGGCGGTCCCCCTAAGTAACTGGTTGAATTATTTATCATCCAAGACCCCGGATTGTCGAAGCTGTATCCATGATTTATGGCCCAAACATACACTTCATCCCAGAGTGCTTTACTGATCTCCGTTCTGTCCATGTAAAATGCCGAAAGATAAATGGCACGCAAGGGCAGTTCGATGCTGGACCCCTCGTTTGTGTCCATACAGTTGCCCATTGTAAACTCTCCGGGGGGAATCCAACTCATGTTTACCGGTACCTGTTGGGCGATCGTTCTCAAATTCAACATCAAGATCGCGCAAAGCAATGCCCAGTGTTTTGTCGGGTTTGTTTTCATGATTTCAGGGTTTTTAATTTTCAAGTTGCGGTGTTTTTAGAACTAACTCATCCGAGCTAGGTAAAACCTCACTCATTTTTATGCTACTCCATAACCAGGCGAAGATCAATTAAGCATTTATAAACTTGTATATATTCCAGGCTTGCTATGAAAATCAGAAATGCTATGATGGATTAGTTTAAAGTTATCAAGTTCATAAGGTTATAAAGAAGATACTTTAAAAACTTTACAACATTATAAACTTTAAGAACTAAATTCATGTTAGACAAGAAAAAAATAAAAGAAAAACTGGAGAAAGAACGAGATGTCCTTTTGGAGGAATTGCGTGGAATGGGCAAGCTGAACACCGAGACCTTGGAGTGGGAAGCGACTCCGGAAGAGCAGATTGCTCCTGCAACGGATCAGAACGATATGGCTGATAGGTTTGAAGATTTCGAGGCGAGAAGCTCGATGATCAAAACCCTCGGGCCGAGATTGAACAATATTTTAAAAGCATTGAAAGGATTGAACCGAGATTCTTTCGGCAGGTGCGAAGTATGCAAGGCCGATATCGAAACGGCGCGCTTGGAAGCAAATCCAGCGGCGCGAACCTGTAAAAAGCATTTAGAAGGCTAGAAGCTTTTATGTCTTTCTCTAGAGTATATTCTGCGCAAACACATTTACTGAAAGGTAAAATTGTGACGGTAGAAGTCGATATTACAAAAAATACTTTACATGCTTTTACTTTAGTCGGACTTCCTGACAAGGCGGTGGATGAATCCAAGGACCGTATGAGCTCTGCCCTGAAGAATTCCGGCTTCAAGTCTCCTAAGAATCAAAACCAAAAGATAGTGATCTCTCTGTCTCCCGCGGACCTCAAAAAAGAAGGACCATATTTTGACCTAGCCATCGCTCTCGCGTATCTGCTTTCTGCCGAAGAAATAGATTTTGACCCAAAAGGGAAAATATTTTTGGGAGAACTTTCACTAAATGGGGAACTGCAGCCGATCAAAGGAGTATTGCCTCTTACTGAACAGGCAAAAAAACAAGGATACAAAGAAATATTCGTGCCTCTTGCGAATGCCGAAGAGGCGGCTCTAGTAAAGGGCATTGCGATATACGGGGCGAAGACTCTCAAAGAAGTAATCGATCATATTGACCAGAGCGATCAGGGCGAAAGAGTTCCTAAATCCGGCAAACCTGGACCTAGGAAAGAGAAGCCGAAGATTTCCGTCCAAAGGCCGACAGTGATCGCCCACAAAGATGCCACTCATGATATAGATTTTTCCGATATCAAAGGTCAAGAGAGCGCCAAGCGCGGGCTCGAGATCGCAGCTGCTGGCGGGCACAACATTGCCCTCTCTGGACCGCCTGGTACAGGCAAGACGATGCTCGCCCGAGTGTTCTCCCATATCTTGCCGGAGCTTTCGAACGAGGACATCTTGGAGATCACCGGGATACATTCTATTGTCGGATTGCTCGAGGACGCTCTCGTGACCGAACCGCCATTCCGTGCCCCGCACCATACTGCGAGTTATGTATCGATGATCGGCGGCGGCACAAATCCCAAGCCAGGGGAGGTGACATTGGCGCACAAAGGAGTGCTCTTTTTGGACGAGTTCCCAGAATTTGAAAAAAGAGTCTTGGAAGCACTTCGTCAACCGCTCGAAGACAACATCGTTTCCATTTCCCGCGCGCGAGGGTCGGCTATTTTCCCATCGAATTTCATATTAGTGGCGGCGATGAATCCCTGCCCATGCGGGAACAAAGGCAACAAAGACAAGATCTGCATCTGCAAGCCGAATGACCTCGATCGATACTCACGCCGAATTTCCGGCCCGATCATCGACCGCATAGACCTCTGGGTCACGGTAGGCAATGTGGATTACAAAAAATTGAGCGATGAGGTGGTGCGAAGCGAGAAGACTCATACCATAAAAGATCGGGTCAAACAGGCGCGACTCATCCAAGAAAGAAGATTCAAGGACAGCAAAAGAAAGATCAAGACCAACAGCGAGATGAATGTGAAAGACCTCGGGAATATAGTGAAACTTACCAAAGAGGTGAGGGACCTCTTGGACGGCAGTGCCGAGCGCCTAGCCCTCTCGGCTCGGGCATATCACAGAGTCATCAAGATTGCCCGCACCATCGCGGACCTTGAGAACTCCAAAGAAGTGGAGGCAAACCATATCCTAGAGGCTCTGCAATATAGGCCGAAGGTCACGCAGTGATCTTGAGCTTGTCGAAGGATAAATAAATAGTTATCCACAGTTTGGTTGTTGACAGTGAACGAGCGTTCACTTATACTAAACTCATGACCAAGTCGGGTCAGATTTAGTAGAAATAAAAATCCGCCAGAGGCGGACAAGTATATGTCACAATCACAATATTTAAAAATGTTAGAAAGGGAGATAAATAGGATTAATAAAAAAATTGACCTTAAAATTCTTCAGGGAGAGGGGTATAGAAGGGAAGCAAGAGATCATAAACTGCTCTTGCGAAAAGTTCGCTATCACACCAGGAGAGGTCTTGTGAATAGGTTGGTTACTTTATTCTTCAGAACTCCTATCCATGCGTAACGAATATCAAACAAAACTAGAATCTTTTTACTCTCAAAACAAAAGGATGCCCACGTATTCTGAAATGATGAAGCTTTTCAGTTTCAAGTCCAAGAATGCAGTGTTTAAAGTCGTAGGAAAATTATTGGAGGCAGGACTTGTCGCGAAAGATCATTTAGGAAGACTGTTGCCGACCAAAAGTTTTACAGAAAATATTGCTAGCATCCCCATGTTGGGTTTTGTCACTGCTGGATTGCCTGCCACCGTGGAAGAAGAGCTCGCTGATATGATAAATCTCGATGACCTTTTGATAGAGAAGAAAGCTACCACTTATATGCTTGAGGTAGACGGGGATTCGATGATCGATGCACACATTTCTAAGGGTGACATGGTTCTGGTGGAACGGGCCAATCAGGCCAAAGATGGGCAGATAGTTATTGCTGAGGTGGACGGAGAGTTTACAATGAAATATTTTAGAAAAGAAGGAGGGAAAGTCTGGCTCGAACCGGCCAACAAGAACTATCAGCCGATATATCCGGAGCATTCTCTAAATGTGATTGCAGTTTTAAAAGCAGTGATCAGGAAGTATTAACATTAACTATTCATAAACATAAAAACACCCAGAGAGGGTGTTTTTATGTTTCATTCTTTTCGCGCGAAAAGAATTTATGCAATAGAATCCTTCAAACCTTTTGCAGCTCTAAATTTTGGCACTTTCTTTGCCTCCACTTTGACTTGCGCTCCAGTCTTTGGATTGCGAGCCATACGAGCAGCTCTTTGTTTTACAGAAAAGATACCAAAACCAGCGATTGAGACCTCACCGCCCTTTTTCAAGGTGTCGATGATAGCGCCAAACAATCCGTCTACGATTTCCTCTGCTTGTACCTTTGTTCCACCCAGTTTTCCATGTACCCATTCAGCTAATGCTTGTTTATTCATATATATTTAAAGTTATTTTTATAATTCTTTCGACCCCGCCCCGATTTGTTCCGCTACTAGGTGACAAACGGTGGCAATTTAACCTTATAATCAATGCCCATACATTATATATCAAGGGTTTTTTAAGGCAAGCCTGGAGATTTTTATCTTGCGTACTCGATAATTCTCGTTTCGCGAATCATGGTGACTTTGATTTCGCCAGGATATTTAAGTTCTTGTTCTATTTTGAGCGCTATATCGCGAGCCATGAGTTTGGCCTCGGTGTCTGAGATCTTCTCGGGAGTGACGAAGATGCGGATCTCGCGTCCGGCTTGGAGGGCATAAGACTTTTCGACGGCAGGGAAGGTATTTACTAAGGCTTCGAGTTCTTGCAGTCTCTTAAGATAGTTCTCGACACTGTCACGGCGTGCTCCCGGTCTGCCACCTGAAATGGAGTCTGCGGTCTGGACGATAATGGCCTCGATCGTTTCATAAGGGTAATCTTCGTGGTGGCTCTTCATGGCGGTGATGATGCGTTCGTCTGCGCCAAATTTTTGCAAGATCCTGATGCCGATCTCAACATGCGTGCCTTGCACTTCGTGGTCGAGCGCCTTTCCTATGTCGTGGACCAAGGCTCCGGCTTTGGCTATCGCCACGTCTGCGCCAAGCTCTTCGGCCAGCATTCCGGCAATGTGCGTCATCTCGATAGAGTGCTGAAGCACATTTTGTCCGTAACTGGTGCGGAAATACAGCCGTCCGATGATGGCGACGATGCGTGGATCGAAATTGAATATTCCGCATTCATAGACGGCTTGTTCTCCTTTTTCTTTAATGATTTTATTTATTTCTTCCTTGGCTTTTTCCACCAATTCCTCTATTTTGGCCGGCTGGATGCGTCCGTCCAAGATCAGATTCTCGAGAGCGAGGCGGGCGACTTGTCTTCTAATAGGATCAAAAGAAGAGATGACGATCGAGCCTGGAGTGTCGTCTACGATGATCTCGACACCAGAAGCGCGCTCAAATGCCCGGATGTTTCGTCCTTCCTTTCCTATTATTTTGCCTTTGATTTCGTTGTTCGGGATAGAGACCACTGTGGTCATGAGTTCGGAAGCGGTGCTCGACGCCAGTCGTTGAATGCTGGTCGCTAATATGTCCTTGGCCCGACGGTCTAATTTTTCTTCATTACTATTTTCCAGTTTTTGGATTCGGGTCAAAAGGTCTTCCTCGTATTTCCGCTCGATGTCTCGCAAGAGCTCTTCTTTGGCTTCTTCCTGTGAGAGCTTGGCTACTCTTTCGAGATCGGTCCTCTTATCTTCTTCCATTTTCAGCACTTTTTCCTGGACTTTTTTTACTTCTTCGACTTTTATTTTGATGTTGTCGACTTCTTTGTTTATTTCTACCTGGCGCGTGTCCAAAAACTCGTCTTTCTTGATGAGTCTTTTCTCTGTTTCCCGCAATTCTTCTCCCTTCTTTTTTTCTTCTTCTTTTAAATTCGCGAGCTGTTCTTCTGATTTTTTCTTGGCCTCATCAGTGATCCGCTGGGCTTCTTCTTTGGCGCCGACCAGCATCTGCTTGATATCTATCTCGATAGACCTTCTCTTTCCTAAGGCGACTATGACGCGCAAATAATACCCGATCAAAACTCCAAAAAAGAGCGCGCCGGCACTTAATAGGATTGTTATCAACGTTATGCTCATAAGCTGTGTTTTAGCTTACAAGAATATGCCACTATATTTATGCCCGCCTGCAACGCTATCGTAGTATTGCGGGCAGGGATTGGTTTCTAGTCCAAAGCGGACAAAAGAATAGTTTTACTTGCTCTGACAGCGAGTGGAAAATTTTGCTTTAAACACTTCATAATATATGGATATTCCCCTAAACTAAGTGAAAAAATTTGTAAAATTCAACATTGTCAGTATAACAAGTTACTTATCTTTTGTCCAATTATGCTAGAATGGTGGGATGCACTCCGGAATACAATCGTGGAAAAATCTTGTCGTCTACGCCATGAATGCTTTCTCTGTTCCGCTCCTTTTAAAGACCCTTTTTGAACCGTGGAAGATGGATAAGATCAAAGAAGCGCGCTTTAGTTTTGTCGAAAAGGCCGTCTTCTTCATATTTTCCAGAGTTTTGGGATTTTTTGCCCGTGCTGTGCTTATCGTCATCGGCCTGGTGTTCACACTTCTCGCCATAATCACTTTTCCCATCTTTTTCTTTTTGCCGATCAAGATCAATCTTGCTTATTTACAGAATCTGCCTAGCTTCGGTATTTCTCTGTCGTATGGAGACACACCGACCTTGAGCGCTCATAGCCGAGATGTCGCACTTTCGACTCCAGAGAAAATTTATGGCAAAGAAAAGGCTCTTCGCATGATCGAGCGCGGGCTCTCCAAGGAGATCAACCACAATGTTCTCTTGGTGGGAGACGCGGGTGTCGGCAAATCTACATTGATTTCTCACTTGGGGCATTTGGGTAGGTCGGGGTTGTCGTTTGCGGGGATTCGTAACCATCGGGTTGTCGAATTGTTTACCGAAGGATTAAGTTTTGCGGATTTTGATCAAAGTCTCAAAGAAGCCGCTTCTGCGGGTAACGTAATTTTAGTAATCGAAAACATCCATGCCTATGCATCTTTGTACGAAAGGCTGATGCCATACCTTTCTATTTTGCATCTCGGAATCATCGTCACTACTGATTTTACAAATTACGACCAGGTGCTGAAAAATTATCCTGAATTCCTTTCTAAATTTGAAAAAGTGGATATCGAGGAGACCAGCCGGGAAGATGTCACAAAAATTTTGACCGACGAGGCAGATCGCCTCAACATGTCCATCAGTCCGGATGCGATCGCCGAAATCGTCCGTCTTTCCAATCGTTTGATCCAAAACCAGCTGGAACCAGCTAAATCGCTTTCTATTTTGGAGGAATTGCAGACATTACATAAGAAAGTCACCATCGATGACGTGCGGCAGATAGTCTCGGACAAGACCAATATCCCTATCGGGGAAATTGGTGCAGACGAACGAAAAGTTTTATTGGAGCTCGAAGTTTCCATGAGAAAAAAAATAGTCGGACAAGATGAAGCGGTCAAAGATGTTTCTGAGGCTCTTCGCCGCTTGCGAACCGGGATCGCCGATCATAGCAAACCAGCAGGCAGCTTCCTTTTCCTGGGTCCGACCGGAGTCGGCAAGACATTTACCGCCAAAATTTTAGCGGAAAGCTATTTTGGCAGGAAGGATGCGATGATTCGCTTCGATATGAGTGAATTTTCTCTCGCTGGCTCCGTAGGTACTTTCACCGACAGGCTCGCCGCCGCGATCGAAGAATATCCTTTGTCTCTCGTATTTTTTGACGAGTTGGAAAAATCCAATGCGCTCATCCACAATCTGCTTTTGCAGGTGCTCGATGAAGGGAGGTTGACCCGTGGCACGGGCAGGCAGGTCAGTTTTAAAGATGCGATAGTCATTGCGACCTCGAACGCCGGTAGCGCTCAAATTGTGGTCAATCCGGATATCGACAAAAGAACGCTTGTAAATGAGCTCATCCAAACCGGCATGTTCGCTCCGGAATTTCTGAACCGATTCAATAGCATCGTGCTCTTCAAGCCACTTCGCGAGGGGGAAGCGAGAAAAATATCAACCTTGTTACTCGAAGAATTTGCCGAACGTCTCTTAGTTGAGAAAAACGTTACCCTCATCATCACTGACGCCTTGATAGACAAAATATCTGTTGCCGGTTTTGATCCGGAATTCGGCGCTCGTCCGATAAAACGTGCAGTAGAAGAAATAGTCGAAAATAAAGTTGCGGACTACCTTATGGCAGGCAACACTGGAGGGAGCATCAAAATATTATAAAGACTACTCGGCCACTTTTTTCTCAGTTACTTTAGACTTAGTGACGATTTCGTCAATGATTCCGTATTTTTTAGCTTCCTCGGCATCCATAAAGAAATCTCGCTCTACGTCTTTTTCTACTTGAGCAAGAGTTTTGCCGGTATTTTTCGCTAGAAGTTTGTTTAGATTATCTCTAGTTTTTAAAATATGCTTAGCCGTGATTGCTATATCTGTCGCCTGACCTTCCACACCACCGAGAGGTTGGTGAATCATGATTTCTGCATTTGGCAAGACAAATCTTTTACCTTTTTTACCAGATGACAAAACTATTGCAGCTCCAGATGCTGCAAGTCCCACACAAAAAGTGGAAACATCTGGGCGGATATGATTCATAGTATCGACTATCGCCATAGTGCTTGTGACTGATCCACCTGGGGAGTTAATATAAAAGTAAATATCTTTTTTTGCGTCTTCAGACTCCAAAAATAGCAATTGAGCAATGACTATATTCGCAGTGTGGTCATCTATCGGGCCTGCTAGGAATATGATGCGTTCTCGCAAAAGCCGTGAATAAATATCATAAGCTCTCTCGCCAAATTGTGATTTTTCAATAACTGTTGGTATTAACATATATATATGTTATCTCTAATCTGAAAATTTTTCAAGTTTTACTGATTTTCCAAGAATTGAAATATTTTTTCGTTGGTTAGGACATTTTCGGCATGCATCCTGGCGCGTTCAGGGTCTGCATCTTTGTAGTGTTCCAATATTGCAGTCACTTCTTTCGTGACTAGCTCGGGGTCGGCAACTATTTTTTCTACTTTGGCTATTTCGTTCAAGATGAGGGCAAGCTTGGCTTTCTTTTCCGCTTCTCCCCTGAACTCAGTTCTAAGATTTTCCTTGGTCTTGCTCAAGTGTTTGAGATAGTCTTCGAATTTGAGCCCCATTTGAGTGATATCGGACTCCATCCGGTAGAGGATCTTGTCGAGTTCGACCTCGATCAAGATTTCAGGCACTGTGAGCTTACTTTTCTCAATAATTTCCTCAATTATTTTCAGCCTGGTTTTTTCTTTCTGCTTGTTTTCTTTCTCCAGCTTGATATTTTCCTTCAGTTTTATTTTAAAATTGGCTACGTTTTTGAACGGTCCCAATGCCTGTACGAAATCATCATTGAATTCAGGCAGACTTGCATCCCCCTCTCCTTTCAGGAGAGGGTCAGGGTGAGGTGTCTTTTCTTTGACCTCATCCCCCGCCTTCTCCTGGAGAGGAGAAGGGGCTTCAGTCACGTGTTTCTTTGGAGCACGGGATTTTCGAATATCCATGATGGTAGCTTCCACTTCTTCGTCGGTCGCCACGATGTTTTTCTCGGCTTCTGTGATATTAGAGATTATGTTTTTACCAATATCTTTGTAGTTCGGAAGTTTTATTTCCGGCAGGACCGCAGTCTTGATCTTGAAGCCGAGGGGATTTTTGCGGGCGAGCTTGGTGATGACGATTTCCGGTCGGCTGATCGCGTCCACCTTCTCGCTTTCCAGTATTTTCGGATAGTGCTCAAAGAGCGCCATTTCCGCCATCTCTCCCAAAATGTGCGCTTCCGGAATATTGGCTAGGAGCACGTTTTCTGGTATTTTTCCTTTTCTGAATCCGTCCAATTTCAAATTTTCCCCTAGCTTTGCGAGTGCTTTTCTGAAATAACTCTCAAATAGGTCGGCGGCGAGCTCTCCCTCAATTTCAACTTCACTCTTTGGTAATCTAGTGATTTTTATATTTTGCATCTCCGTATCTTATATATATTGACGTGTTTTGTCAAAAATATCCCCCCGACCTAAGTCGGAGGGATATTTTTTTAAGCGAGCTATATTCCTTCATCCAGACTATCCAGATCCATATTATTCAATTCCGCCTCTATGCGAGCCGTGTCGTCGGCAGCAAGGTCAGAATTAGGCGTCTCGATTTTTTCTTCTTGGTTAGTCTTCCAGAAATATATTCCACCAATTATAAGGACGATGATTATGATGACAATAGAACTCATGAGAGTACTATTTGGTTTTTTTTGAATTTGATTAGGTTCCATAGTTGATTATGATTAGTCTTATAATTTTAATTAGTCTTCATCTTCGTCATCATCCTCTTCATCGTCATCGTCTTCATTTTTTAGGGCCTTTATTGTTTTCAGAGAATCAATCAAAGCGCGATGTGATTCTTTTAATAAGTTTTTCGCATCTCTAGCGGCGAGCTTAATCTGTTCGAAGATTTCCGGAGTTACTTCTTCGCCCTCTTCCGGTATCAAATCTTTGATATCTTCGATTTTTTCCTTCGCTTCGTTTAGTATTGTTTTCGAAAGTTCCAGTAATTCTTCCGCCAGAGCGGTATCCTTGGTCTCGTCTTCGGCGACTACGTCGATCAGATCACCGATCCGCTCTTGCATTCTCTCGAGATTCCTTACTGCAACTTCGAATCTCTCGCCGATCATATTCTTCGCATTATTTTTGAACTCTTCTTTTCTTTCCTCCCTAGCTTGTTTGAATTCCTCCTTGGCAGACTTCAACTCCGCTTGGAAAGCCTGTCGATCAGCTTTCAAACTGTCGTGGAAGATTTTTCGCTCGGTGTCAATCTCTGCCCTGAAAGCTTCTCTCGCTTCTTTTTGTTCCACCGTGAAACCCCTCCTTTCACCTTGGGTGGTTTTGTTCCACTCCGGTCTCTCTTTGTTTTCTCTATCGTTCTCGGCTCCGGCTACTGAAACAGCAAGTAGTAAACCAGCCACAACAAAAAAACTTAAGTATTTTTTCATAAATAGTTATATGGTTACCCCGCCGAAGGGACGGGGCAAGTTAGGTTGATAATTAGACCCTAATCTTATTATAGCAAGAAAGCGACCAAAAGCAGCGCAACGATATTCAAGATTTTTATCATCGGGTTGATGGCCGGACCAGCTGTATCTTTATAAGGGTCGCCGACTGTGTCGCCAGTAACAGCGGCCTTGTGGGCATCGCTACCTTTACCTCCGTGAGTTCCTTGTTCGATAAGTTTTTTAGCGTTATCCCATGCACCTCCGCCGGAAGTCATAGAAATCGCAACGAAAAGCCCGGTGATGATGGAGCCAACCAAAAGTCCTCCCAAGACTACCCAACCGTTTTCTCTTCCGAAAGCGAGGACGACGATGACTGGGGCGAGTACAGGTATGAGAGCCGGTAAGATCATTTGTTTGATGGCTGCGCCGGTGATGATAGATACCGCCTTCGCATAATCCGGCCTTGCTTTGCCTTCCATGATACCTTTGATTTCCCGAAACTGTCTGCGGATCTCTTCTACCACCTTGCCGGCAGTTTTTCCTACTGCTTCCATGCAGAGCGCACCAAAATAATATGGCAAGAGGCCTCCAATAAATAGACCGACGATTACATATGGATTGGAGAGATCAAAGCTGATGCTTTTTCCAGCTTTTACGATTTCTTCAGTGTAAGACGCAAAGAGAACTAGGGCAGCCAAGCCTGCCGAGCCGATGGCGTAACCTTTGGTGACAGCTTTAGTTGTGTTTCCGACAGCGTCGAGGGGGTCGGTGACATCGCGAACTTCTTTTGGCAGTTCGGCCATCTCTGCTATGCCTCCTGCGTTGTCAGTGATAGGTCCATAGGCATCTATGGCTACGATTATCCCAGTCATAGAAAGCATGGACATCGCGGCTACCGCGATTCCGTAGAGTCCACCATAGTAGTAGCTCACCAAAATCCCGGCGACTATGGTGATGAGCGGCCATGCCGTGGATTTCATGGATATAGCGAGTCCTTGGATCACATTTGTGCCATGTCCGGAAACGGATGCAAGCGCGATAGACTGGACAGGGGAATATTTTGTAGAAGTGAAGTATTCGGTGATGAAGACGAGTGCGCCGGTGACGATAAGCCCGACTAGAGAACAGATGAATAGAGCCATTATCGAATAAGTGCCATTACCAGCCATCAGCATATCGGTGACAGGGTAGAAGGCTACCGCTGCGATAATGCCAGAAGCGATAAGGCCTTTGTATAGTGCGCCCATTATGTTCCCGGACTTTCCGATCCTGACGAACCAAGTGCCGACAATCGATGCGAATATTGCCATGCCACCGATCACCAGCGGATAAATGATAGCATTTTCAAATCCGACAAAAAGGAGCGAGCCTAAGAGCATAGTCGCGACTGAAGTAACAGCGTAAGTTTCAAAAAGGTCTGCCGCCATGCCTGCGCAGTCTCCGACGTTGTCTCCGACGTTGTCAGCGATGACTCCGGGATTCCTAGGATCATCTTCCGGTATGCCAGCTTCTAGTTTGCCGACCAAGTCTGCGCCGACGTCTGCTGCTTTGGTAAAAATTCCACCGCCCAATCGAGCGAATACAGAAATAAGAGAAGCACCAAATCCGAGGCCGACGAGAGCCGTCACATCTTTGGTAATCGCATAAAATATAGTAACTCCGAGCAAGGCAAGTCCGACTACTAGGAGTCCGGTAACTGTTCCACCCTTGAAGGCGAGAGAGAGCGCGTCTTTGATTCCGCCTCTTGCGGCTTCAGTAGTTCGGACATTGGCTCTGACCGAAACATTCATGCCGATATATCCGGCGAGAGCTGAAAAGACAGCACCCACTAAAAATCCAAAAGCCATTGTCCAGCCGAGCTTCGGGATGAAACCGATCACAAAAAATAATACGAGGGCGATGATGCCGATGGTCTTGTATTGCTTGTTCAAATAAGCCCCGGCGCCTTCTTGGATAGCTTTAGCTATTTCCTGCATGCGTGCATTTCCTGGGCTCTTTTTTAAAATAGATTTTGCCAAAAACAGACCGTAAATTATCGCTATAACCGAACTGATAATCGCAAACAATAAAAATTGATTCATATTTTTATTTAATTATTAATAATAAATTTATTTTTTCTCACTTGCGCTGGAATCTTCGGGAAGGGCAACAGGTTCTTCAGATTCTAATTTTTCGGGAGTGGCATCTACTTGCGTAGATATGCCGTCACCCTTGATATCTATCCTCCATCCGGTAAGTTTAGCCGCTAGGCGCACGTTTTGTCCACCTTTGCCAATGGCAAGCGAAAGTTGGTCATCTGCCACTTCGATCGTAGCCTTATGGTTTTCCATATCGAGATCGATGGAAAGGACTTTTGCTGGGGAAATGGAATTGGAAACGAAAACCTTCGGGTCCTCCGACCAGGGAATGATGTCTATTTTTTCTCCTCCAAGTTCCTGGGTGATGGTGTTTACTCGAGTGCCTTTCTGTCCGACACAAGATCCGACAGCATCGATGTGTTCATCGTTGGAATGGACTGCAATCTTCGAACGAGAACCAGGTTCTCTTGCTACGGATTTTATTTCCACGATTCCACTTTGAATTTCCGGCGCTTCCTGGGCAAAGAGCTTTTCGATGAATTTTGGATGCGTGCGAGACAGGCGCAAATTTATGCCCCTAGGAGTATCATCCACGGAGTACAAATAAGCTCGTACCCGCTGTCCTCTTTGGAAAAATTCCCTTGGGATCTGCTCTTCGCTCGACAATACACCTGTCGCCCGATTGAAATCGACATAAATATTTCCTCTTTCGATTTTTTGCACTATTCCCCCGATGATTTCGCCTTCTTTTGTTCCATATTCATCGATGATGGATGTGCGTTCAGCCTCGCGGATCTTTTGGATGATGACTTGTTTGGCCGTCTGGGCGGCGATGCGTCCATAATCTTCCTTAGCTTCGAGAGGAAAGATAACTTCATCATTCAATTTCACCCCTTTTTTTATTTTTTTAGCATCCTCGAACAGGATGTGATGCTCGGCATTAAAGTAAACCCTTTCATCGCCGATATCCTTTACCGAGTATTCTCCGTGATGGGCTCCATCTTTTTTTACTTTTTGGCCCTGTTCTTCTTTGTCGATGATGGCGATAGTTTCATCTACTACTATTTTTACTTGATAGAAATCAGTTTTACCCGTTTCTAGGTCAAACTTTGACCGGATGATCTGTCCTTTTTTACCATAATCTTTTTTGTAAGCGGCAGCCATGGCCTGCTCTATGGCATCTAATATCTTTTCTTTTGGAATTTTTCTTTCTTCTTCCAGCTGTTCCAAGGCTGATTTGAATGTTTTTAGATCTAACATAGATTTACATTATTTAATTTTTCTAAAAAAATAAGCCCTGTTGCGACAGGACTCATACCTAAAAATGCTACCACAAGTGCTCTTTTATTGCAATACTGGCCAAAGACTAATTAGTTATCCCCACCACCCCTTCCTCCACCACTCCTTTTGTCATATAATTAACTTGTAAAATCATGACTAAGAATTCCAAACTCGCATTATCCATCCTCATCATCCTAGTATTGGCAGGACTCCTCTTGTATTTCTCCCTTACTCCCACCAAATCTCCACCAATAGATATTAAGACGGAAGAAGAGAAAGAACTAGCCACTTTACAGAAATTAGCCGAAGAAT